>Ga0209281_1000391_pt1 | contig 68959 bp, 64 predicted proteins | sample MedtruBG_FD_187514 | JGI IMG/M metagenome (GOLD analysis project Ga0209281, IMG submission 187514) | Root nodule microbial communities of legume samples collected from California, USA - Medicago truncatula BG (SPAdes) (version 2) | ecosystem: Host-associated > Plants > Roots > Nodule | place... | reverse complement strand
GGAAACCGGGTGATCGAATGAACGTTGACTGCCGTCGGGAAGAGTAATAGTTGGCATGGCGCCTCCTCTCCTAGTGGTGACCCCTACCAAAGGTCACGTGGGTTGGGATGAGCCAGTACAAGATCCGGTCCAGGCCATTCAATGACGAACGCCTGCCTTACAGCGGCAGGAGCCTTGCGGCCAACCGGAAAACCGAACCAGAGTGACTGGGATTCAAATCAGGGTTAATCGTGCATCTGCCGCTACCGGGATTGAAGGTCCGCCGGAGCCTGCAAACGCCCGAGCGAGGCATGCTAGCACAGATGAACGGTCGTCGATGCACACAGACTTTGTACGGGGGCAAATCGGGCATTTTTATGCCAGAGTGCTGAACTTGAACACCGCTTCGCCCCTCAGATAACACGTCATTGACCCACAAGGAGCATCCCAGCATGCGTCTGAACCGTTTGTTCGCCGTAGTTGCCCCCATCGTTCTGCTGCTGCCATTGGCCGCCCACGCCGATTGGCCAAAGGGTGAGCGCGAGAAATACATGGCGCAATGCGTCCCTGCAGCGGCACAAAAGATCGGTGATGCGAAGGCAAAAGCCGTCTGTGGTTGCGGCGCCGACCAGCTCAAATCCTATCCTGCCAAAGACCTTCAGGCATTGATGGACGGCAAGGCAAGTCAAGAACTGGCAAATCAGGCGATGCAGAAAATCGCCACTTGCAGGGTCGATACCGGGGCGAAGAAATAAGCGTCTGGCATTGATTTTTTCACCTGCACTGACCGAAAAAACAGACCGAATGTCACTTTGACTGAGATTTTTTGAAGGTTTTACAGCTTTTTTTTCGTCTTTTCTTTCGGCTGAAAGCCTTTTAAAACGGGGCCTCCAGCGATAGGAAGCACCAAAGACCGCTCGACAGCAAGGCAAACAGCTCGCCCGGGGGGCTCCCAAAGCGAACATTTCGACTATGATACCCGGGTGTGCCCAGTTGGCCTGAGCAGCACAGTACTACTGAAAATATATGTTTCTTGGAGATACACCATGTCTAATCGCCAAACCGGCACCGTTAAATGGTTCAACGATGAAAAAGGCTTCGGCTTCATCACTCCTCAAGGTGGCGGTGACGACCTGTTCGTACACTTCAAAGCTATCGAAAGCGACGGTTTCAAAAGCCTGAAAGAAGGCCAGACTGTTTCCTTCGTGGCTGAGAAAGGCCAAAAGGGTATGCAAGCTGCTCAAGTTCGCCCAGAGTAATTTCCAGGCGCACTAAAAAAACCCCGTCCATGTGACGGGGTTTTTTATGGCTGAAACAAAAGCCGAACGATCAGCCGCAGTTGACGCGCGTCACTACCCGGCTGGCATCGGTGTTCAGGTTCAGGCGATCGGAACGGTACTCCAGCGTCACCATATCGGTTGGCAGCAGGAACCGTGCACTTTGCGCCCCTGCGCGGGTACGCGCCTGCTCAAGCAACTGCGGCGATGCCTGCTTACCGACAGTGAACTCGGCAGCCTTTGCCTCACAGCGACTGTGACCCGTGTCAGTTGTCGCAACATCCGTTGTTGCCGACTCCGTAGAGGGAGTGCTGCAACCGGCCAGTGTGGCAACGGCCAACAAAGTACCCAATGACGCGAGCTTCCAAGGCATGAAGCCTCCTTATTCAATGATTAAGCTGAGATCGTGCGACAACCAGACTGGCGTTTGGTTTCACAGGGAGCACCCTGCCCATGATCCGGACGAGCCGCGATTCTGCCTGAGCGTCGCCCTGCCCTTAACCACTGAATCGTGACTGAATATGAACGACGCTCAATAGACGTCGATGTAGTCGTAAGGAGGATTGGGCCAGTTCTCTTTCAAGGCATTGAAGATTTGCATGACCCAGACTTCATCGCTGGCCGCGACCCGCCCGACATAACCTGAGCCCTTGGCCCAGGTTTCGAGCCGGAACGACAAGCCGTCGATATCGGTACCGCCCACGACACCCGAGGAGATGTAGGCGATGCCTCCCTTGGTGACCCGCAACTGGGTGTGCTCATCGTCACTGGCGCCGGCCAGCAACTGACGCACCGCCTCGAGGGTCAGGCCATCCGGGGAGTTCAAATCGATCTGCACAACGTGCTCCTTGAATATTCGACAAAGGCCAAGTGTCGCATAGCCCTCCTTTCATACCTAAGTCGGCGTGTCAAAAGCCCCGCAAAATGGTTAACTCGGCACTCAGACTTCCCCGACTTCACGAGCGCCATCATGACCACCGTAAGCATCGACGCTGACATCAAGGCCAAGTGGCAAGACGGCCACAGCTCCTACAGCCCAAGCAGCACGGAAGAGCTCGCCATTATCGGTATCGACCTTCTGGTCAGGGACCTTGGAACCGAAGCCGCCCAATCGTTCATCGAGCAGATTTTCGAGAAACACCTGTCGGACCAAAAGACCTGAGCGGTTAGCGCGAGGGAGTGAAACCCGCAGGCAAGCGCCTGCGGCAGATGATGCTTACTTCAGGCGGGCCAGGCGCTCGGTCAGCAGATCGAAGAAGCCCTGGGCATCGCCGCTTTCTACCCAGAAGGCATTCTTTGGCGCTTTCAAGCCGTCATACCAGTCGACGATGGTTTGTCCAAAGGTCGGTCCTTCGCGGCTGTCGACCACCACGTTGACCGAACGACCGCTGAACAATTGCGGCTTGAGCAGGTAAGCGACAACCGTGGCGTCATGCACCGGGCCGCCCGGAAGGCCATAGTGCTCCATGTCGCCCTTGATGTACTCATTGAGAATACTGCCCACCAGACGACTGGCGTTGTTGTTCAGCGCGGCAATCTGATTCAGGCGCGCTTCGCTGGTAAGGATCTTGTGGGTCACATCCAGCGGCAGGTAGGTCAGCTTCACACCACTGTTGAGCACCACTTCGGCCGCTTGCGGATCGGCGAACAGGTTGAACTCGGCCACCGGCGTGATGTTGCCGCCGTTGAAGTGCGCGCCGCCCATGACCACCACTTCCTTGATGCCCTGAACGATACCCGGCTCCTGGATCAACGCCAGGGCCAGGTTGGTCTGCGGGCCAAGCATGGCGATGGTAATGCTGTGAGGCTCGGCAGATTTAAGGGTATCGATCAGATAAGGGATGGCACTGCCCTTGGCCAGGCCTTTGCCGGGCTCATACACGGCAATGCCCGACAACCCTTCCTGGCCATGAATATCCTCGGCATAGATGGGTGTGCGCACCAGGGGTTTCGGCGCCCCCGCATAGACCGGAACCTCTTCGCGCCCCGCCCACTCGCGGGCCAGTCGAGCATTGCGCGAGGTCTTGTCCAGGCGAACGTTGCCGGCAACGGTGGTCAATGCCCGGACATTCAGCTCTTGCGGCGATGCCAGGGCGAACAACAGGGCAACGACGTCGTCAGCCCCCGGATCGGTGTCGATGATCAGGTCGATCTTTGGGGCCGCGTGGGCGTTGGTTGCGGTCTTCAAGGTCAAAAGCAGCAGGCTCCGGAGCAGTGGGTGCAGTTTCTGAGCATAGCGATACGGGGCGCACGCCTTGTGCCAGGGACATCAAAACGCGGACAGCCCGTCAAAACGTAACCCCGGCGACCAGCACAATGTTGCAGTACGGCTGGCATTCGCCTGTACGAACAATCGCCCTGGCTTGTCGGCTCAGGACCTTGAATTGTTCATGAGTGAGCAACTCGCGCCGCCCCAACGCACCTTCGCCGTCCAGCTCTTGCAGCGCGACCAGGGCCGACGGCTTTTTATCCAGGATTTCCTCAGCCAGCACATGGCTTTCGACCTGCATCTCACTGAGCACCACCTTCAAGGTGCTGACAAAATCCGGAATGCCATGGGTCAGGGCCAGGTCGATCAATTCAACGCCCGGTGGAACCGGCAGCCCGGCATCACCGATGACGACCAGGTCGCCATGCCCCAATGAAGCGATCAGCCGCGATAGCGCAATGTTGAGCAGAGGTGTCTTTTTCATGGGGTTTTAAACGCCTGTACATCGCTCAAGACGGGAATCGAAGGTTGCGCGCCAGCACGGGTGACCGACAGCGCCGCGGCCACCTGTCCGAAGCGGATCGCCTGCGCCTCATCTTGACCCGCGGCCAGTGCCGCAGCGAAACCGCCGACAAACGTGTCGCCGGCCGCCGTGGTATCGACAGCCTTTACTATGGGCGCGGGGAAATGTTCGAAGCGATGGCCATCGGCAAACAGCGAACCTTGCGCACCGAGGGTGATGATCACTTTGCCGGCGCCCAGGGCAATCAGGCGGGTCGCCGCGGCTTGCGCAGTTTCGAGGGAGTCCACCGACACACCGCTCAGTGCCGACGCTTCGCTTTCGTTTGGAATCAGGTAATCGATGGACGCGTACCAGTCCGACGGCAGCGGGCGGCTGACCGGTGCCGGGTTGAGGATGACGGTCTTGCCCAGTTCGCGACCGCGCTTGAGCGCATGGCCAACGGAAGCATCGGGCACTTCCAGCTGACAGATGAGCACGTCCGCCGCCTGTATCACCGAATCAAAACGGTCGATGGCTTCAGAGGTCAATGCCCCGTTGGCGCCGGGGACGATCACGATGGTGTTCTGACTGCTGTCGTCGACCACAATCAACGCCACCCCACTGGAACCATCAACGATGCTCACCGCCTGGCAATCGATCTGCTCGGCCAACAGCGCCCCGCGCAGCACCTCACCATAAGCGTCATTGCCCACGCAGCCGATCATCGACACCTGGGCCCCCAGCCGCGCCGCAGCCACGGCCTGATTGGCGCCCTTGCCGCCGGAGACGGTGGTAAACGACTGCCCAATCAGCGTTTCACCGCCCTTGGGCAAGCGTGGCGCCCGGGTCACCAGGTCCATGTTCAAACTGCCTATCACCACTACTTTTGCTGGCATACATTGCTACTCATCGATTCTGTTTCGGCGGCGCTGTGGGTTCAGCGGCTTTCTGTTTTCAATGGCTTTTTGTTTCAACGGCTTTCTGTTTTCAACGGCACTGGGCAAACACGCCAGCCAGCGGCGCCGTCGATTCACGTATGACGATACTCGGCGTCACGATCCGCTGATCGGTCGCCAGGCCCGGCGTGGCGATCCGCCGTAAAAGCACTTCGGCAGCCATTTCGCCGAGCTGCAGGATCGATTGCCCGACCGTGGTCAACGACGGGTAGACATAGCGACTCATCTGGATATCGTCGAAGCCGATCACCGACAACTCGCTCGGCACGCGAATATTGCGCTCGGCGGCGGCCCGCAGCACGCCGATGCCGATCATGTCGTTGGCGGCAAAAATGGCGCTAGGCGGATTGCTTTCCAGCAGAATCGCGGCGGCGCTGTAGCCGCCGGTGCTGGTGAAATCGCTTTCCAGCATGCGCCCGGACGAGACTTCGATGCCCGCCTCCTTCAAGGCCCGGCGATAACCCGCCAGTCGCATCTGCGCCACGCTGGTGTTTTCCGGCCCGCTGATGGTGGCGATATCCCGGTGCCCCAACTCCAGCAGATGTCGGGTCGCCAGATAGGCGCCGTATTCATGATCGATACGCACCAGGTCCGCATCGACACCGTCCAGTCCGCGGTCGACGATCACCATGGGCGTGCGGACGCCTTTCAGGCCTTGTACCAGGCCACTGTCGCCACCGGCCGAGGCGACAATCAGGCCGTCGATGCGTTTTTCCAGCAGCACGCGCAGGTAGCTGCGCTGCTTGTCCGGATTGTCGTCGGAGTTGCACAGGATGACGCAGTAACCGTTTCGCTCGCAGTAATCCTCGATACCCCGGGCCAGTTCGGCGAAATACGGGTTCAGGCTGTTGGGCACCAACAGGCCGATGGTCGCCGTGGTCTTGGCCTTGAGCGAACGGGCCACGGCGCTGGGGACGTAGTCGAGGGTCTGGATTGCCGCCTCGACCTTGATCCGGACTTCTTCACTGACCGGGCGGGTCTTGTTCACCACATGGGAAACCGTGGTGTAGGAAATGCCGGCAAGGGCTGCCACATCTTTGATAGTCGCCATGACTCAGGTCCGCCGGCTTGCGCGTTGACTGCGATAAGTATCCAGCACCACCGCCACCACGATCACCGCACCGGTAATGATGCGCTTGGTCGGCTCGGTTGCGCCGATCTGCGCCAGCCCCGCGGCCAGCACGGAAATGATCAGGACGCCAAAAAACGTGCTGATCACCGAACCGCGCCCGCCCATCAGGCTGGTCCCACCGATCACGACGGCCGCGATCACCTGCAACTCAAGACCGGAACCGGCATTCGGGTCGGCGGCTTCCAGGCGAGAAATCTGGAACAACGCGGCAATACCGGCCAGCAACCCCATCAGGCTGAAGACCAGGATCTTGTATGGCTTGGGGTTGATCCCCGCCAGCCGTACGGCCTCTTCGTTGGTACCGATCCCGATCAGGTAACGACCGAACACCGTGCGGGTCAATACGGCCTGGGCGACGAAAATGATCAGCAACGCAATGATGAACGACGGCGAAATGCCGAAGGCGATCGGATTGGACAACCAGGCGAACGCATCGCCGATGTAGGCCGTACGCGAACCGGTCATCTGGTACGCCACCCCGCGAGCCATTTCCAGCACGCCCAGGGACACGATGAACGACGGAATCCGCCACGCCACCGTGATCGAGCCGGTGACGGTACCGGCGAGCGCCGCGACGGCCATGCCCAGCAGCGCCGCCGGCAGTACGCCCCAGCCCCAGCCGAGAATCGCCACGCTCACGGTCGAGGCCGCCAGCGCCAGCACCGAGCCTACCGACAGGTCGATGCCACCGATGATCAACACAAAGGTCATGCCGACCGCCAGCACCATCAGGTCCGGAATCTGGTTGGCCAGGGTGCTGAAAGTATCGTAGGACAGAAAATGACTGCTCAGCACCGAGAACAGCACGATCATCGCCAACAAGGCACCCGCCAGGCCCAGATAGGTGCCCAGTCCGTAGAAGTTGCCACTGCGTTTGCCGGCGGAAGAAACGGTATTCATGGAAGATCCCTAGGCGCGGCTTCAACGAGCTGCGCATCACGTTTTTGGTAGCCGGCGAAAGCAGCGGCGAGCAATTCATCCTGGGTCCAGCTGTCGCGATCGAAGGTATCGATCAGGCGCCCGGCCGACAACACGCCGATCCGGTCGCAGATCAGCATCAGCTCGCGCAAGTCGCTGGAAACCACCACCAGCGCCTTGCCTTGGCGAGTCAACTCGCCGAGCAGGTTATAGATATCGAACTTGGCGCCGACGTCGATGCCGCGGGTCGGCTCGTCGAACAGCAGCACCGAGCAATCGCGCTCCAGCCAACGGCCGATGACGACCTTCTGCTGATTGCCGCCGGACAACTCGGACACCAACTGTGCCGGACCGGAACTGCGAATGCGCATGGCGTCGATCTGACGCTGGGCCAGGGCGTTCTCGCCATCGTTGTCGACAACGCCCGCGCAGGAGATGCCGGGCATGTTGCCCAAGGCGATATTGGCGCCGATCGATTGCGTCAACAAAAGGCCTTCGCCCTTGCGATCTTCGGTGATCAACGCGATGCCATGCCCGACCGCATCCACTGGCGAACGCACATTGATGACCTGCGCCGGCGCCCCCAGGGCAACCGTGCCGCTGTCGGCGATATCGGCACCGAAGATCAGGCGCAGCAACTCGGTGCGCCCTGCGCCAATCAAACCGGATATCCCGAAAATCTCTCCGGCACGGACTTCGAACGACACGCCGCGAACCTTGTCGGCACGGCTCAGGCCCTTGACCGTCAACATCGGAGCGCCGATCTTGCGCGCCCCCATATCGATGTGTTCGCCGAGCTCGCGACCAACCATCAGCGTGACCAGTTGCTCGCTGTTGTAGTTGGCCATCGGCTCGACACAGACCAGGTTGCCGTCGCGCAGCACGGCAATGCGCTGCGCGACCCGCGCCAGTTCTTCAAGGCGATGGGAGATATAGATGATCGATACGCCGCGCGCCTGCAGGCGGGTGATCTGCTCGAACAGCATTTCGACTTCGCGGGCAGTGAGCATTGCCGTCGGCTCATCGAGAATCAGCACATGACAATCGCCAATCAGGTTGCGGGCGATCTCGACCATTTGCTGATGGCCGATGCCCAATTCGCCGACCAGGGTGTCCGGGTCAATGGCGTCGAGCCCGACATGAGCCATGGCCTCGATGGCAGCCTTGCGCAACTGCTTGCGACTGATCCAGCCGCCTTTGCTGGGCAGGTTGTCGAGAAACAGGTTTTCCGCCACCGACAAGGTCGGCAGCAGATTGAGCTCCTGCATGACCATGCGGATACCCCGCGCTTCAGCCTGAGCCCGGCTACCCGGACGATAGTCCTGCCCCTGAAACCGCATCTGGCCGGTGGTCGGCGTGACCAGCCCGCCAATAATCTTCGAAAGCGTGCTTTTGCCTGCACCGTTCTCGCCGGTCAACGCCAGCACTTCCCCGCGCATGAGCGTCAGGTCGATGCCGGTAAGAACCGGCTGGGCGTAGGTCTTGCCGATACCGCTGACCGAGAGGACTGCGTCCGGAGCGCAAACTGACATAAAAACTCTCCATGCGCCCGTCCGGCTGGACGAGCGCCGTTGCGTCGCCAGAAGGTTACTTGGTGACCAGCTCTACCGGCGTTTCGATCACGCCATTGGCGCCGCCTTCGACCTTCTCGCCCTTGAGAATCTTCAATGCAGTCTCGATGCCGAACACCGCCTGTCTGGCCGCGAACTGGTCCGCAGTGGCCAGCACGCGACCGTCCTTGAGCATTGGCTGGATGGCATTGATGTTGTCGTAGCCGACCACTTGCACCTTGCCGGCCTTGCCCGCGGCGCGCACGGCGGATACCGCGCCGACCGCCATGCTGTCGTTGCCGGCCAACAGGGCCTTGGTTTGCGGGTATTCGCTGAGAATCGACGCGGCGACCTTGTTGCCCTTGTCGATCTCCCAGTCACCGGATTGCAGGGACACGACCTTGATCTGCGCCGCCTCCATCGCATCTTTGAAACCCGCGGTCCGCTGCTGGGCATTGGTGGTCGTGGACACACCTTCGATGATGCCGACTTCGTCACCGGCCTTGAGCTGTTTGGCCAGGTAATCCCCCACCAGCCGTGCGCCCTTGCGGTTGTCCGGGCCTACGAACGGAACATTGATGTTTTTGCTTTTGACGACGGCGGGGTCCAGTTGGTTGTCGATGTTGATCACCGTGATACCGGCATCGATGGCTTTCTTGATCACCGGGACCATGGCCTTGGAGTCTGCCGGTGCAATCACCAGTGCATTGACCCTGGCCAGGATCATCTGCTCGACGATACGCGTCTGGCCTGCGGTGTCGGTTTCATCCTTGATGCCGTTGGAGATGAGCTCGAATTCGCCGGAGTGATCTTTCTGGTACGCCTTGGCGCCATCTTCCATTGTCAGGAAGAATTCGTTGGCCAGGGATTTCATGACCAGTGCGACTTTCGGCTTTTCAGCGGTTTCAGCAAAAGCCGAAGAGACAGGCAATGCAGCGGATGCGGCAGCCAGCATAGCGACAGCGAGAAGACGTCCAGCGAATGGCAGCTTCATGGGTTCACTCCGATCTTATGATTATTGTGAGCAACGCTTGCGCTGGCGTAAGCTTCACGGCCCACAGCGATAAAGCCATCGCCGGAGCCGCGCAAACGTTTGCGTGAACCAAACTATGCGAACCCTGCCGGATTTTGTCAACGACCTGAAAAATGCTTTCAGAGATGCGTGGCGAAAAAACGGCATTCAACTCATGCCGTGGTGTTGACCACCGATCCCGTGCCGGAACCCTTGGCCAGCTCCTTGATCAGGCTCGCACTCACTTGCAGGATGGCGCCGTTGGTGTCGGCAACCTGCCCCTGAATGGCCGCTACCGCGGTGGTCTTGGCTTCCGGACTCGGATAGGACGCCGCCTGGGCTTGCGCCAGCTGCTGTTGTTGCTCACGCAATTGCTGCTGCAATTCCTTGAGGCGTTTGAGCAAGACCTTCACCGCCACGCTGGTGTTATCGCTGGTTTGCGATTCGGCCTGTGCGCCGGCACTCTCCCCCAGACCAACCGGGCCCGTCTTGACCTGATTGCCGTCGCTTTTTTTTGCACCCGGCGCTTGAGCAGCCGCATCAGCTGTCGCGTCGCTCAAGGCACGAAGGGTAGTGGCCGATTTGCCACCGATGGTGATGCCGGCGGCATTGGGAATGCCAACAGATAACGACATGTGAACTCCTGAAGAAAAAGATCCCTTGAAGGAGCATCGACCGACGCGGCTGTTTCTTTAATGGTCACTGATGATTTGACGCGTTGAAATCTTAAACAGAACTGCAATCCGTTTCGGAGAGCCGAACGCAAAATCTGCATATGTTCGGCAATCCGAACATCCAGACTCAAAATCACACCTGACACAAACAGCAATACCATTACAAATCATTAACTTAAGCGTGTTTTTTCGATTCTGAGTATTACTGGTACAGATCCTGCTTTTCCCTCACACCCCCAGCGTTCAGGTTCGTCTGGGGCGTATCTAGATGAACTTGCATCTGCACCGTCTCACAACTAGAAGAGAAAAATAATGACATCTGCACTTAAGACCTTTGTTCCGGGCGCCTTGGCCCTTCTGCTGCTTCTGCCCACTGCCCTTCAGGCCAAAGAAGCCGAAACCCAACAGAAACTGGCCAACGTGGTAATCCTGGCCACGGGCGGCACCATTGCCGGTGCGGGCGCCAGCGCCGCCAACAGCGCGACCTATCAAGCGGCGAAAGTCGGCATTGAACAGCTGATCGCCGGCGTCCCGGAACTGAGCCAACTGGCTAACGTTCGCGGCGAACAGGTCATGCAAATCGCCTCCGAAAGCATCACCAACGAAAACCTGCTGCAACTGGGTCGCCGCGTAGCCGAACTGGCCGACAGCAAAGACGTCGATGGCATCGTGATTACACACGGCACCGACACCCTTGAAGAAACGGCGTACTTCCTGAACCTGGTGGAAAAAACCGAGAAGCCGATCATCGTCGTGGGCTCCATGCGCCCAGGTACCGCGATGTCCGCCGATGGCATGCTGAACCTGTACAACGCGGTGGCCGTGGCCAGCAGCAAAGACGCGCGGGGCAAAGGCGTGCTGGTGACCATGAACGATGAAATCCAGTCGGGTCGCGACGTCAGCAAAATGATCAACATCAAGACCGAAGCGTTTAAAAGCGCCTGGGGTCCGCTGGGTATGGTGGTCGAAGGCAAATCCTACTGGTTCCGCTTGCCAGCCAAGCGCCACACCATGGATTCCGAGTTCGACATCAAGAACATCAAGAGCCTGCCTGACGTCGAGATCGCCTATTCCTACGGCAACGTCAGCGATACCGCCTACAAGGCCCTGGCTCAATCGGGCGCCAAAGCCATCATCCACGCTGGCACCGGCAATGGCTCGGTATCCTCGCGGGTAGTCCCTACCTTGCAAGCCCTGCGCAAGGACGGCGTGCAGATCATTCGCTCCTCCCATGTCAACGCCGGTGGCTTTGTATTGCGCAACGCCGAACAGCCTGACGATAAATACGACTGGGTCGTTGCCCACGACCTGAACCCGCAGAAGGCCCGGATCCTGGCGATGGTCGCACTGACCAAGACCAACGACAGCAAAGAACTGCAACGGATGTTCTGGGAATACTGATTTGCCCTCGCCCGACCGGATCCGGTCGGGCACCCCGTGCGCCATTCGCCAGTTTTGGCGAGTGGCTGCCGCTGGATCTTACAAAAAAACTCCCTTCGCCTTACGCCAAACGGAACAAATCGCTGTCAGAGGATTTTCTTGGTTTTTAAGCAGTTGCGAAATGGCCTACAGTTAAATACTGTATGCACGTACAGCTTAATAAGGATAATTCCGTGGACACCACCTCTACCTCTCCTGACACCTATGTACGCATGGGCTTGCGCGTTCAGAAAATCATCAACTCTCCCACCGCACAAAAGGCCAGGGCAGCATTGATCTTCCGCCTGCCTGACGAACCGGTGGATGAATGGGAACGCTTGCTGGAAGAAATCGACGAGAACGACAACGTCACCCTCGCCTATCGCGACGATGGCGGCGTGCAGATCTTCTGGGTTGTGCCGAAGGAAGATTGAGTCGATGAGTGTCCGCTGGTTTGCCTTGCTGTTTCTGTTTGTTGTCATGGGTGCGCAAGCCGACGCGCCGCGCACCTTCACCGAAGCGAAAAAGGTCGCCTGGAAGCTCTACGCGCCCCAGTCCACCGAGTTTTACTGTGGCTGCAAGTACACCGGTAACCGGGTGAACCTTGCCGCCTGCGGTTACGTGCCGCGTAAAAATGCCAAACGCGCATCCCGCATCGAGTGGGAGCATATTGTTCCGGCCTGGCAAATCGGTCATCAACGCCAGTGCTGGCAAGCGGGCGGTCGCAAGAACTGCACCCGCTACGACCCGGTTTACCAGAAGGCCGAGGCTGACTTGCACAACCTGGTGCCCAGCATTGGCGAGGTCAATGGCGATCGCAGCAACTTCAGCTTTGGCTGGCTGCCCGAGCAGTCGGGGCAATATGGTTCATGCCTGACCCAGGTCGACTTCAAGGCCAAGAAAGTCATGCCCCGCCCTTCCATTCGCGGCATGATCGCCCGTACCTACTTCTACATGAGCAAGCAGTACGGCTTGCGCCTGTCGAAACAGGATCGGCAACTGTACGAAGCCTGGGACAAGACCTATCCGGTACAGGCCTGGGAACGCCAACGCAACCAGAGCGTGGGGTGCGTCATGGGGCGCGGCAACGAGTTCGTCGGCCCGGTAGACATGAAGGCCTGCGGTTGAAATCCGGAACGGGACACCTGAAACGACAAAGGCCTCGAGGTTAAACACCCAAGGCCTTTTTTGTTTCTTCAACGCCTGCGCTACAGAACGCTATTGAGCGACCGGACGCTCAAGCACCAGCAATTCGATGTTCTGCTTCTTCGCGCGAGTGAGCGCCGCGCGGACTTCATCCTGCTTGGTTTCGGCCTCGGCTTTCGAATTGAACGGCCCCATCAGGACTCGGGTATTGCCATTCTCCTTGACGACGCTGGACATGAAACTGTGCTCGATCAGCCAGCCACTCAAATCGCTGACCGCCTGAGGGGTTTCACCTCGCACCTCAAGATCCCATTGGGGGCCGGATACCGGCGCGGGTACGGCCGCCATGGCTGGCTTGGGCTTCGGCGCATCCACAGTGCTGCCCTCGCCACATCCCGCCAATGCCAATATCGCGATGACCAAAACCATTTTGCGCACGACGCTTCCCTCCAAATGCATAAAGCGGCGATTTTAACACCCATGAATACTTCGCGAGTGCCGCAAAATGGGCTTAAAACAACGAGAATGATGGTTGCGGCCTCTGTATAGTTACGCCTTGGGAATTAATGCCGCATCTGCGCGTCAGAAAGAGGCACCCAAACCGCGAGACTTCGCACTAATCTATACATAACACCGACCTCTGCACTGTCCGAATCAGGTGCCCCACAAAGCAATCAAGGAGAAGACCATGCTGATACTCACCCGCAAAGTCGGTGAAAGCATAAACATAGGTGATGACATTACGATCACCATCCTCGGCGTAAGCGGCCAGCAAGTCAGGATCGGCATCAACGCTCCGAAGGACGTTGCAGTGCATCGTGAAGAAATTTACCAGCGCATTCAGGCCGGCCTGACCGCCCCGGAAAAGCCGCAATCCTGAATCCTGTTGCAGTCAGTAGCCAGCCCGTTCAGTCCGGAATCACGGCTGGCTAAAGATTCAGCACCCCATCGCCCTGCTCATTCGCCCCACTCAAACCCCAGGGGTCGATACTAGCGGCAAGTTTTACTCTATTGCTGTCAGACTTTTCTGGTTTGCCCCAGGGAAGGATGCGTTCACTGCGCGGTCAACCAAGCATCACGCCTCGCGCCATGCCCGTCGCCGCTACCACCATCAGCAGCACCAGCAGCGCCTCTATATGACTGATCCGTGCAAACAGCTTCGCACGGCCGGTATCGATCGACACTTTACGGGCAAGCGTTATCCGCCACTTGATCAGTGTCACCATAGGCGCGATTTCCAGTAGCAAGATCAGGACGAACAGCGACATCTTCAGATGAAACAACGGCTGATGCAGGTAATAGTCCGTGCCCTTCTCGTACCCGCCAAACGCTCGCATCCCGCCACTGATCAATAAAACGACAGCTGAAATACCCCAGATATTGTCCGCCATCAGAACACTGCGCACCTCCGCAGCCCCATCGGCCAAGCGCCGAAAAGCCGTGCCTCGAACCAGCACCGCCCAGAATCCCAAGGCAAATGCCAGAAGATGAACCGCCGCCAGAAACCAGTGAGTCAGCATAGAGAAACCCCTGCCAGGTCGAAGTTGTATGAGCCTGTCAGTAGTAGCCCATGAAATGGCTGCGTGCACGGCATCCAGGGACAATGCCCGGAACACAATACGACAGACCAACTAGACTCCACTGCGCTGGTATTGAGCGTCCGCGACGGTACCCGCCCCAACAGCAACTCACTCCCACCGCGTTGAACTGAGTAAACAAAATCATGTGTGAATCATGTGATTCAAGCTCTGCTTCAAACACAACAGGCCGTCGTCGTTTTCTTCAATTTGCCGGATTGAGCGCAGGCGCCCTGCTGCTGACCGGCACACTGCCCGGCAAGATCATCCTGGCAGCCGAAAAAGCGACAGCCCCACCCAAACCGCAAAACGTAATCAGTCCCGACATGGCGTTGAAAAGACTGATGGAGGGCAATGCACGATATGTAGGCGGCACTTCCACAACCCACGACTTCAAGGCAGAGCGAGAGGCCCTGGTGTCCGGCCAGAATCCATTCGTGGCCGTGCTGAGCTGCTCCGACTCGAGGATCGCCCCGGAATATGCGTTCGACACTGCGCGCGGCGATCTTTTCTCCATCCGCGTCGCGGGCAACTTCGTTACGCCGGAAGGCCTGGCCAGTCTTGAATACGGCGTTGCCGTACTGGGCGCCCCGCTGATTCTCGTACTCGGGCATGAGAGCTGCGGCGCCATCGAGGCCGGTATCAAGGCGGTCAAGGACCAGACGATTTTCCCCGGCCATATCCCGAAACTGACTGACGCACTCAAGTCAGCAGTCGAGGCAGTACTCAAGCAGCCCGGGAACCTGATGGAAAACGCCACCGCGCAAAACGTCAAGAATTCGGTCAACAGCCTGAAACAGGCCTCGCCATTGCTGACTGATGCGCAGAGCAAAGGCGCGCTGAAGATCGTGGGCGGCATCTATCGCCTGGCGAGCGGCAAGGTAGAGTTGATCGCCTGAACCGCAACGCGCACAGCGCCAGCATCGGTGCATAAGCCCGCATGCAAAGAGCCCAGCGCGACGGCTGGGCTCTGATTATCTTCGGTTTTGCATCATTTTATCCGCGAGGACCCTGGCCCTCTCGATCAACAGGTTCTGCCTGTCCTCATGAGTAGCCTCGCCCACAATCGGGGCAGTCAGATTGCTTTCGGCAATCAATGCAGCGCAGAAATATCGATCCCAGACAGCCGTGTCCACAGGTGCCTGCTTGCTCATTTGATCGGCGTTCATAGGCGGCTCCTTTTGATAAGGTCGCATTGCCAGTTTACGCCTGAATGACAAAAAATCCGGACCATCATTCACAGTCACCTGCCATTCGTCGCCTGCCAGAACACAACGAGGAATTCGCCCCTATCCGTGGCTTGAGGCTTGCTAAGATCGCCCGTAGCAGCGCCGCAATGACAGGATTCTGACGCCGCAGCCATTCAATCAATGCTTAAGGACGCCAGCGATACGCTTGGTCAGTCACCGGGAGATGTAACGTGTCAACGCTCAACGAAATCGCAATGAACCACGCGAGAATGGCCAAGGAACAAGCAGGAAAGTCGACCGAACTGAGCGAGCGCCACCTCCAGATCGTAGGGAGCTTCGAAGTACCGTCCATTGAAGTACAACAGAACATCCCACTGCACCTGATCGCGGGAGCCCAGGAAGGCCACCATGGCCTTGCAGCTACCTTTGCCCTCTGACACCTACTGAGGCTGGCGACGATCTGAACGGTTTACCCGGCAATCATCCGGCATCCGCTCAGCAATCGTCGCGCCTTGATGGCCCGGCACTACTTTTCTGATCCGGGCATCTCATCTTTCAAATACCGCGAAGTGATTGCCAGCCGAATGCAATGTTCAGCAAAAACACGCAATGACTTGTGGATTGAAAATCCATGAACTAGACATAACTCCACAGTCCGCTTCCCCAAAGATCGGTAACGATTCTTTGGACAACAAAAAGGGCCCACCTTTCGGTGAGCCCTTCCAGACCGCCCAGCAGAGCGGATTTTGTTTGGTAGGCGCGATTGGACTCGAACCAACGACCCCCACCATGTCAAGGTGGTGCTCTAACCAACTGAGCTACGTGCCTGCTGTGAGGCGGCATTCTACGGAATTCCGGAGGGGTGTCAACACCTTTTTTCGCGCTAACCCTATGAATATGCAAAATATTTAATTTTGCCGCTACAAAGAAGATTTTCCGGGTGGCTGGCGGGGGATTTTCAACTCGGGTAGGATCAACGCACTTGTAAAATATATTAAACAGAGGCTGCCGGATGGCTAACACTCCCTACCCCGAGTCCTACTACGCCGCATCGGCCAATGCGGTTCCGCCGCGCCCGGCGTTGCAGGATGACGTGGAGACCGATGTCTGTGTGATTGGCGCCGGTTACACAGGGCTATCCTCTGCCTTGTTTCTGCTGGAGAACGGTTTCAAGGTCACGGTGCTCGAAGCCGCCAGGGTAGGTTTCGGGGCGTCCGGGCGTAATGGCGGCCAGATCGTTAACAGCTATAGCCGCGATATCGATGTCATCGAACGCACGGTCGGTCCCAAGCAGGCCCAGTTGCTGGGCCAGATGGCGTTCGAGGGTGGGCGAATCATTCGTGAACGGGTCGCCAGGTACGACATTCAGTGCGACTTGAAGGACGGTGGCGTGTTCGCCGCGATGACCTCCAAGCAAATGGGTCATCTCGAATCCCAGAAGCGCCTGTGGGAGCGTTTCGGGCACACCCAGCTCGAGTTGATGGATCAACGTCGCATCCGCGAGGTGGTCGCCTGTGATCAGTACGTCGGCGGGATGCTCGACATGAGTGGCGGCCACATCCATCCGCTTAACCTGGCGCTGGGTGAAGCGGCCGCGGTCGAGTCCCTGGGCGGGACGATTTACGAGCAGTCGCCGGCGGTGCGCATCGAGCGCGGCGTGAATCCGGTAGTGCACACGCCGCAGGGTAAGGTCCGGGCGAAATTCATCATCGTCGCCGGTAACGCTTATCTGGGCAACCTGGTGCCGGAACTGGCCGCCAAGTCGATGCCTTGCGGCACGCAGGTGATTACCACCGAGCCCCTGGGTGAAGAACTGGCGAAGACCCTGCTGCCTCAGGATTACTGTGTCGAAGATTGCAATTACTTGCTCGACTACTACCGCCTCAGTGGCGACAAGCGTCTGATTTTTGGTGGTGGCGTGGTGTACGGCGCGCGGGATCCGGCGAACATCGAAGCGATCATCCGGCCGAAGATGCTCAAGGCCTTCCCGCAACTCAAGGACGTGAAGATCGATTACGCGTGGACGGGCAATTTCCTGCTGACGTTGTCGCGCCTGCCTCAGGTCGGACGGCTGGGCGACAACATTTACTATTCCCAGGGTTGCAGCGGTCATGGCGTGACCTACACGCATTTGGCGGGCAAGGTGCTGGCTGAAGCGTTGCGCGGCCAGGCAGAACGTTTTGATGCGTTTGCCGACCTGCCCCATTACCCGTTCCCGGGCGGCCAGTTGCTGCGCACACCGTTTGCGGCATTGGGTGCGTGGTATTACGGATTGCGGGATAGATTCGGGTACTGACTGCTAAAACAAAAGGCCCGCTGCGATGCGGGCCTTTTGTTTAGATCAACATCGAAAGATCGCAGCCTGCGGCAGCTCCTACATGGGAATGCGTTCTGCGTAGGAGCTGCCGCAGGCTGCGATCTTCTGATCTTAAAGCCGGTCCCGTGGGATACCGCTGCGAATCCGCAGGATGTCCGCCAGTACCGCCAGGGCAATCTCGGCTGGCGTCTTGCTGCCCAGGTTCAAGCCGATTGGCGCATGAATCCGCCCCAACTCGACATCCCCCAGTCCACCAATACGCCGCAACCGCTCGAAGCGCTTTTGCGAAGTCTGCATGGAGCCCATCACACCGATGTAAAACGCCTCGGTGCGAACGGCCTCCATCATCGCCAGGTCATCGATACGTGGATCGTGGGTCAACGCCACCACCGCCGTGTCGCTGTGGCACCCGCCGTCGGCAATGAACACCGACGGCAGTTGGCGACGAATCTCCACGTTTTCCAGCACGACGCCTTCGAGCACTTCGTCCCGCGGGTCACACAGAATCACCTCGAACCCAAGCCCCACGGCAAACTCCGCACAGGCCTGGGCGACACTGGAATACCCCGCCAGCAGCAAGCGCTGGGCCGCGCCGACGCGCACGCGCACCCGGTCGATTTCACGCTCGATACGCACACCCTGTTCACGATCATCGAACAGACTGCGCGCACCGCTTTGCAGATCGACTTCGCGGATCAACCGACGCCGACCCAACAGCGCCGACTCCAGCTCCCGCAGATGCGCTTGCACCTCGCAATCGGCCTCAAGCTTCTCGACCAGCACATCCAGCACCCCGCCACAGGGCAGGCTGACGCGCGAGCGTGGGTCGTCGCCTTCGCCATAACGAACAACGCTGACCGGCTCCAGAAACGCGCCCTCGGCGACTCGCTCGAGAAAGTCTTCCTCGACACAGCCACCGGACAGCGAGCCAATCCAGTGCCCCTGCGTGTTCACCGCCAGCAGCGAACCCGGTGCGCGCGGTGCCGAGCCGTAAGTGGCCAGCACCGTACACAGCCAGATGCGCTGACCGGCCGCCGACCACTCCAGCGCCCGGCGCACCACTTGCAGATCCAGATGCTGCATATCAGTGGGCCTTGTGCTCGAGCGGCGGCGCATCGGCCCGCAACTTCTGCACGTCGTTTACAGCCAGATCATTCGGCTGACCGCCCCAGCCTTGACGCAGGTAGTTCAGCAGGTCCGTGAGCTGTTCGTCGCTCAATTTCGCGGCGAACCCCGGCATCGGTTGCATGTGTTCGAAACCGGAGAACTTCTGCTCACCAATACCGTCGTCGATCACCCGCACCAGGTTACGCGGATCTTCCAGGCGCAGCGTGGTGTTGCCGCGCATGGCCACGGCGATGTGCGGCTTGCCCTCACCGCCCGGCGCATGGCAACCGGCGCAGACATTCAAATATTCCTGACGGCCACGCTGGGCACTCGGGCTCAGCTTGTCCAACGGCACTTCGGTGAGCACCTTCGCCGCCGGTGGCTGATCGCCGAGCAGGAAGGTCGCCATCGCCGCCAGGTCCGGATCGCTGAGACCCTGGGTGCTATTGTGGAACACCGGGAACATCTCGTTGAACATCGTGCCCTGGGCGCTCATGCCGTGCTTGAGGAACGAGCTCAGGTCCTGATGATTCCAGCCACGGGCCGCCAGGTCAGTGGCCAGCAGGCTCGGCGCCAGATAACCATTGAGAATGCCGCCGGTCATGCGTTTGTCCATCTGCATCGCACCGGGCAGGCCGCGTGGGGTATGGCACTCGCCACAGTGACCCAGCACGTCGACCATGTACTGGCCGCGCTTCCAGGCTTCGCTCTTGCCTTCGGCAGGCTCCAGCTTCACGTCCTTGCCGTACATCATGTTCCATCCCATCAGGCCCGGGCGCACGTTGAACGGGAAGCTCAGGCTGGTGACTGGCGCGGCACGCTCGATCGGCTCGACGGTTTTCAGGTAGGCATGAATCGCATCGGAATCCGCACGCGGGATCAGGTGATACGAGGTGTAGGGCATCGCCGGATACAGGTTCGCCCCGTCGCGGCGCTTGCCTTCGGTCAACGCGACGAAGAACTCGTCATCGTTGTACAGGCCGATGCCGTGCTCTTTGCTCGGGGTGATGTTGGTGCCGTAGATCGTGCCGAACGGCGACACGATCGGCAGGCCGCCCGCATAGGGCGCGCCACCCGGCGCGGTGTGGCACGCCATGCAGTCGGCGGCGCGGGCGAGGTACTCGCCTTGCTTGACCTGCGCATCATCGGCGTGAGCTGCCACCACAGGCGCAGCCAGGCCAACCGCCAACGCCAGGCGGCTAAGTAGAAGCTTCATGCTTAACCCTCCTTGACCAGGCCGAGATCGGTCAGCACGTTGCGGGTGGCGCTGTAGTAGCGCACGTACCCGGTGCAACGGCAGATGTGATGACCGAGGCTGTCCTCGATGACTTTTTCCAGCTGGCTTTTGACGATCGGCTGACGCTGCAGCTTTTCCACCAGCACGGTCGCGGCATTGACGAAGCCCGGCGCGCAGTAGCTGCACTGGAAGGCGAATTCATCGACGAAGCGCTGCTGGATCGGGTTCAGCTCGGTGACCTTGCCCTGCTCGTCGCGGGTCGCATGGCCTTCGATGGTCCGCACTTTCTTGCCTTCGAAATAGTGTGCGCCGGTGATGCAGGTGCGCACTTCTTCGCTGGTGCCGTCCGGGTTGTCGACGATCACCACACAGGCGTGGCAGATGCCCTGGCCGCAGCCCAGGCGCGAACCGGTGAGGTTCTTGTATTCGTGCAGGTAGTCGATCATCGGCAGGTCATCAGGGATGTCCACCGGGCCGACGGATTGACCGTTGAGGGTCAGTTGAAGCGGACGGTTAGCCATTGAGGGCCTCCTTGATGCGTGCAGAAGTGATAGGCAGGTCGCGGACACGTTTACCGATGGCATGGGCCACGGCGTTACCGATGGCGCCGACCACCGGGATCATCACCACCTCGGCGATGCCCTTGGACGGGTCGCTCGGCGACAGTGGCGGCAGGATTTCCGCCGTCTGTTTCCACACCGCGACGTGACGCGCCATTGGCAGGCGGTAACGGTTGAAGTTCCAGTCCCCCTCCCCCGGCCCGCCTTCGTACAACGGCATCTCTTCCATCAGCGCGTGGCCGATGCCCATGGCGATCCCGCCTTCGAGCTGGCCCCTGACCAGTTCTTCGACCAACACCCGACCGCACTCGACCCACGAGTGATGGTTGAGTACCGACACTTCGTTCGAACCCTTGTTGACCTTCACTTCCACCAACGTCGCGACCGGGCTGTAGTAAGTCACCGCCGCGTTGTTCAACTGGGTTGCCGGGTAGGCGATACCCTGCCGATCCAGCAGATGGAAACCGGCGCTGTTCATCTGCGCCTTCTTCGCCTTCGGTGCACCGTCGCCGTACTTCACAGCCAGGCCGTCGAGCGGCAAGCGTTCACGCACGCCGTCGATGCTGAACTCGGCCTCGGCCCAGCTCCAGCGGTTGAAACCGTGCACGGTGGCGCCGCTCACCAGGCCACGTTCGTGAACGCGCTTGGCGAGCATGGCGAATGGCAGTGGCTCCATGCCGTTGGCCGTGAGCTTGCCGTCGACCCAATGGGCGTCTTCGCGGCGCACCACGTAAGGGTTGGCCTGGCCGCCGTAAGGGCCTTGGCGCCAGATCTCCATCGCCGCTGGCCACAAGCCGTGGTTGAACAGCACGCGCGCCGCTTCACGGGTGGCGTGACTGAAGTAGTACGCCGAGTTGGTCGCCGACGAAGCCGAAGCCACCTTGCCGACCCAACGTGGGTTGCGCAGGAAATTGTCCTGCTCGGCCTGGCTCATGATGTACGGGTTGCCGCCACTGACCAGCTGCAACTCTTTCCATTCGGTTTCGCCGGTCTTCACTTCGTGCGCCGCAATACCGAGGAAATCGGCCACGACCATGGCCTGGGAGGTGGACATGCCAGTACCGATTTCGATACCGATGTGGCGCAGGCTGATGCGACCTTCGGCAGTGAATTCAATGCTGGCCATCGGCGCTTCGGAACCGGTACCGAAGTCCTTCTGGCAGATGGCGAAACCCACCCCGTACCAGTTGTCCGGATCGGCGGCTTCGCGTTGCTTCTTGATCGCGTCGCGGTTTTTCCAGGTGTCGTGGACCGCCGCCTTGTCGAGAATCTCGTGCAGGCGCAAGGCACCGGCCGGGATCGCGCCCTGGGTGTTCTTCATACCCGAGCGCAGTGCGTTCTTGCGGCGCAACTCGATGGCATCGACACCGAGGCGACCGGCGATTTCGTCGACCATCATCTCGGTCGCCGCCATGCTCTGCAGGGTGCCGTAGCCACGCATCGACCCGGCTTCAACGGCGCGGGAGTGATAGGCCGTGACCTGCAGATCGTTCTGCGGCATGTAGTAGATCGACTGTGCCGCCGTGGCGCCCACCGCCGCCACCGACGGGCTGTAGTTGATCCGCCCGCCACCGTCGACGCTCATCTCGGAGCGAAAAATCTTGAAGCTGTGGTCGTTCTTGTCCACCGCCAATTGGTAGCGGATGTCGAACGGGTGACGCTTGATGCCGCTCTGGAACTGCTCGTAGCGGTCGTTGGCCAGGCGTACCGGCACACCGGCGCCGTACAACGCCGCCAGCGCTGCGTAGTAGACGAAAATGTTGTGGTCTTTGGAGCCATAACCGACGGTGTAACCCGGGTGCATGTTCAGGTTGGCCAGGCCGAAACGCGACGGCGCGATCATCTTCGCGGTCTCGGTCGCGGTTTCCAGCGGGCACTGTGTCGCCACCACGAAATGCAGGGTCTTGGTCGCCGGGTCGTACCAGCCGTTGCCGTTGTCCGGCTCCAGGGCGGCCGGTTCGATCGACGGAGTCTTGTAGCGCTCGTCGAATACCAGCCAGTTGTCCGGCGGCGTATCGATCTGCTGCTTCATGCGGTCGGCGTAGAACAACCCGCGCTCGGTCAGGTTGCCGTGCAGGTTCGGCTGGGAGTTCCACACCGGACGACGGTTTTTCAGCATTGGGAACAGGATCGAATCCTTGAGGCTGGCGAACTCGTCTTCGTCCGCCGAGGTCGCACCGCCGACGCGCACGTAGCGGAAGCTGCCGTAAGGATCGCCTTCGTAGAACGGCGCTTTCTCGCCGTAGCGGATTGCCTTGTCATTGAACTTGAGTTGGTTCTTGGCCTGACGGAAGCGCTCGAAATCGTTCCAGATCAGGATCGCCACCGGGTGCCCGATAAACATCGGCACCTTGCCGGCCGGCAACAGCGGATCCGGGGCGTGCTCCTCAGGGAACACGATTCCGTCCTTGACCAGGTCTTCGGCGGTGACGATGCGGTCCGGTTGCAACTCGGCACCGAGCCACGACAGGTCGATGCCCGCGAAGATGTGGTCGGCCTTGATGGTTTTGAGCAACATGGCGTGGCCTTGCTGCTGCGGCCAGCCCGGCATGTCCTTGGCGCGGATGTCGCGGGCAAAGACCTTGCTGCCGCAGACCTTGGACAAGGCATCGTTACGGGCGCGCGCCTTGCCATTGTTGCCGAGCCACTGCTCGGACGGCACGGTCACGCTGCTCTCCATCAAGGCGGCCAGCGCCTGGCTGCTCAATGGTGTGAGCGTCACGCTCACACCCGCTACCAGCCCGCCCTGAAGGAACGAGCGCCGGGATATATCACGGTTGGACATGGATCATCCTCTGGGCGGTTATGGGGTCCGCCCTTCTGGTTATGTTCTGGAAATCTCGAGTCTTGCAGAAGCCCTTTTCGACGATGCAAAGGGCTGTTGTTGACAGTGCAAAGCTGACCGAAAGGTTAAGTTTATAGGCTTATGCCTTCGCGGAAAACCAAAAACTGACCAAGGAATCAAAAAACCGCGACTTTTCGACGCAGCAGATCGATGAACAACCCCAACTCCCGGTTGATGTGCTCGCCCTTGCGCAACAACAGCCCGAAGGGCGCCATCTGCACATCCAGCTCCACCGGCAGCGCCACCACCAAGCCCATTTTAAGATAGTCGCGCAATGCGGTTTCCGACAGCACCATGATCGCGTCGGTCAGTTGAATCAATTGCTGCATGGAGTACACCGAACTGCATTCGATGATGTCTGCGGGCAACGGCAATGCCAGGCGCTGCAACGCCTGATCCAGACCAATGCGCGCCGGACTGGTTTCCGGTTGCAGGATCCACGGCCAGCCGCTGACCAACTCCGCCATCTCCAGTTTTTTGCGCCGTGCCAGCGGGTGGCCGGCGTGCACCACCACCAGCAAGCGTTCGTTACCCAATGGCTCGAAGACGTAATGCTCGCTGTCGGTGGCGGCATTGCGCCGGGCAATGGCGAGGTCGATGCGGCCCTGTTCCAGCAACTGGATCACCTGGTCGCTGGTGTCGCCCATGATGCGAATGCGCAACTGCGGATTGAGCGCCTTGATCTCGGCGATCGAATCCATGACCAGGCCCGGCGCCGCGCCCATGATGGTACCGATCGACAGATAGCCGTAGCCGCCCTGCTGCCGCGCCATCAGGTCCTCGGCACAACGGTCGAGGCCACTGATGGCCGACTCGGCAAAGCGAATCAGCTCCTGGCCCAGCGCTGTCGGGCGCATCCCCCGCGGCAGGCGCTCGAACAGGTCGCAGCCGAACATGTCTTCAATCTCATGGAGCATGCGGGTTGCCGCCGGTTGCGACATGTTCAGGCTTTGCGAAGCGCGGTGCAGGTTCTGGCTGCTGCCGAGCGTCACCAGCATGTACAGATGCTTGTAGCGCAGGCGATTGAGCAGGCTGCGGGAGATGGTCGGCGTGGTCATGGCGGGCCTTTTTTTATCGATACCTTGAGGGTATCAGTTGTGAGCTAGATTCGATTTGTAACGCATCGATCAGCGGCCGTACAGTCTTCCCCATAAGAACAAATGCCCTACCAAAGGAAAACTGCGATGAAGACTCTACCCGCGCCTCTGCTCGCCAAAATTTCCTGGCGGCTGCTGCCGTTTCTCCTGCTGATGTACATCATGGCCTTCCTCGACCGCGCCAACGTCGGGTTCGCCAAGCAAGCCTTTCAGGCCGACACCAACATCAGCGATGCCGCCTTCGCCTTCGGCGCCGGCGTGTTCTTCGCCGGTTACGCACTGCTCGAAGTGCCGAGCAACCTGATCCTGCACCGCGTCGGCGCCCGCCTGTGGATGTGCCGGATCATGGTCACCTGGGGCCTGGTCTCCGCCGCCATGGTCTTCGCCCACACTGAAACCAGCTTCTACGTCCTGCGCTTCCTGCTGGGCGTGGCCGAAGCCGGATTCTTCCCCGGCGTGATTCTCTACCTCACCTACTGGTTCCCCAGCGCCGTGCGCGGCAAGGCCATGGGTTTCTTCTACTTCGGTGCGCCGCTGGCGTTCATCTTCGGCAGTCCGCTGTCCGGCCTGCTGCTGGAACTGGACGGCTTCGCCGGCTTCCACGGCTGGCAGTGGCTGTTCGCCGTTGAAGGCTTGATGGCGACGGCGGTGGGCATCTGGGCCTACTGGTACCTGGACAATCGCCCGGCCGATGCCAAATGGCTGACCGTCGAGGAACGCCAGCAAGTGCAAAGCCTGCTCGATCAGGAAGACAGCCATAAACAGAACCACGGCCGCAGCCTGCTCAATGTGATCTGCCAACCCTCGGTGCTGTACCTGTGCCTGATCTACCTGTTGATCCAGGCCAGCGTCTACGGCGTGGTGTTTTACCTGCCAAGCCAGGTTGGCGGACTGCTGGGGACCAAGGTCGGGCTGATGGTTGGCCTGGTCACGGCGATTCCATGGATCTGCGCATTGGTCGCCGCCTACCTGATCCCCGGCTACAGCGACCGCACCGGCGAACGTCGTCGCACGGCGTGCCTGACCTTGCTCATGGCCGCCGCCGGGATCGCCTGCTCGGTGACCTTCAGCAACCCGCTGCTGGGGATCATCGCCCTGTGCTTTGCCGCCTCCGGCTTCATTGCTGTGCAACCGGTGTTCTGGACCTTCCCCTCCAGCTACCTCGCCGGCAGCGCCGCTGCGGCCGGGATCGCCCTGATCAACTCGTTCGGCGCCCTCGGTGGCTTCATCGCCCCGGTGCTGAAGAACTGGGCCGAAGGCGCCTTCCACTCACCGGCAGCAGGCTTGTACGTGCTGGCCGCTACCACCGTCATCGCCGCGTTGCTGGTGCTGGGCATACGCGCGCCCGGCCATAAAGCCTCGAACAAACCGGCCACCGTTTAAACCTGACCGCCGTTTAAAAAAAGGAATCACACCATGGGCATTCCAACCATCAAACACGTCCGCGCTTTCACTCTGCGAGGCGGCGGCGCGGATTATCACGATCAGGCCGACGGCCACTGGATCGACGACCACATCGCCACGCCGATGAGCAAATACCCCGAGTACCGCCAGAGCCGCCGCACCTTTGGCATCAATGTACTCGGCACACTGGTGGTGGAAATCGAAGCCAGCGATGGCACCGTCGGTTTCGCCGTGACCACCGGTGGCGAGCCTGCCGCCTACATCGTCGAAAAGCACCTGGCGCGCTTCCTCGAAGGCGCCCGGGTCAGCGACATCGAAAAAATCTGGGACCAGATGTACCAGTCGACCCTGTATTACGGGCGCAAGGGCATCGTGATCAACACGATCTCCGGCGTCGACCTGGCGCTGTGGGACTTGCTCGGCAAGATCCGCCAGGAGCCCGTGCATCAGTTGCTCGGCGGTGCTGTGCGCGACGAGTTGCAGTTCTACGCCACCGGCGCCCGTCCGGACCTGGCGCAGAAAATGGGTTTCATCGGCGGCAAGATGCCGCTGCACCACAGCCCGGCCGAAGGCGAGGAAGGCCTGCGCAAGAACCTCGAAGAGCTGGCGACCATGCGCGAACGCGTCGGCCCGGATTTCTGGCTGATGCTCGATTGCTGGATGAGCCTGGACCTCAACTACGCCACCAAACTGGCGGTCGGTGCCCACGAATACGGCTTGAAATGGATCGAAGAAGCCCTGCCGCCGGACGATTACTGGGGCTACGCAGCCCTGCGCAACAACGTGCCCAAGGGCATGCTGGTGACCACAGGCGAACATGAAGCCACACGCTGGGGCTTCCGCATGCTCTTGGAGATGGGCTGCTGCGACATCATCCAGCCGGATGTCGGTTGGTGCGGCGGCCTCACTGAACTGGTGAAGATCTCGGCCCTGGCCGACGCCCACAACGCGCTGGTCATCCCTCACGGTTCGTCGGTGTACAGCTACCACTTCGTCGCCACCCGCCATAACAGCCCGTTCGCCGAGTTCCTGATGATGGCGCCGAAGGCTGACGAAGTAGTGCCGATGTTCCACCCGCAATTGCTCGGCGAACCGGTGCCGGTCAATGGCCGCATGCGCCTGTCCGCGCTCGACCAGCCAGGTTTCGGCGTGACCCTCAACCCCGAATGCCAACTGCACCGGCCGTACAGCCGCTGAGAAAGGAGTTCGACATGAACATGCCGCACAACGCATTCAAGGCCGCACTGAACAACAGCGAAACCCGATACGGCATCTGGGCCGGGTTCGCCACCGGCTACGCTGCGGAGATCGTCGCCACCACCGGTTACGACTGGATGTTGATTGACGGAGAACACGCACCCAACACCGTGCCCGGCGTACTCGCTCAGTTGCAGGCCGTGGCGCCTTACTCGACCGCGCCGGTGGTGCGTGCGGTGAATGGCGACGCCAATCTGATCAAGCAACTGCTGGATATCGGCGCGCAGACGCTGATGATCCCGATGGTCGAAACCGCCGAGCAGGCACAGGCACTGGTGCGCGCCATGCGCTACCCGCCCCACGGCATTCGCGGAGTCGGCGGCGGCCTGACCCGAGCCACCCGCTGGGACGGCGTGCCGGATTATCTCAATACCGCCCACGAACAGCTGTGCCTGATCGTGCAGGTGGAATCGCGCACCGGCGTGGAAAACGTCGCAGCGATTGCCGCCGTCGAAGGCGTGGATGCGGTGTTTATCGGCCCGGCGGATTTGTCGATCGGCCTGGGACACGCCGGCAACCCCGGCCATCCGGAAGTACAGGAGCGTATTCAACACGCCGTGAACGCCACGCTGGCGGCCGGCAAGGCCTGCGGCATCCTCGCCCCCAAGGAAGAAGATGCCCGCCGCTACCAGAGCTGGGGCTGTCAGTTCATTGCAGTGGCCATCGACATCAGCCTGCTGCGTCAAGGCGCCATGGCCACCCTCGCCCGCTACCGCGAACCCGCTACCACTCAAGCGCCGTCACGCACTTACTGATCTGCCAAGGAGTCGCACCATGTCATCCGTGCCTGTTTACGAAAACTTCATCGACGGCCAGTTCGTGGCCAGCGCTGCCCACCTCGATGTGATCAACCCGGCCACCGGCGCCGTGCTGTCGAAAGTCCCGGCCTCGACCGCCGAGGACGTCGACCGCGCCCTCGCTGCCGCCCGTGCCGCGCAGAAAGACTGGGGGCGCAAACCGGCGAACGAGCGCGCCGGGTACTTGCGCCGGATCGCCGCCAAACTGCGGGAAAACGTTGCCCACCTGGCACGCACCATCACTCTGGAACAAGGCAAGATCACCGGTCTGGCGGAAGTCGAAGTCAACTTCACCGCCGACTACCTCGACTACATGGCCGAGTGGGCCCGGCGCATCGAAGGTGAAATCATCACCAGTGATCGCCAGAACGAAAACATCTTCCTGTTGCGCAAACCGCTGGGCGTGGTGGCCGGGATCCTGCCGTGGAATTTCCCCTTCTTCCTGATCGCCCGAAAAATGGCTCCGGCCCTGCTGACCGGCAACACCATTGTCATCAAGCCCAGCGAAGAAACCCCGAACAACTGCTTCGAATTCGCCCGACTGGTGGCTGAAACCGACCTGCCGCCCGGCGTGTTCAACGTGGTCTGTGGCGATGGGAAGGTCGGCGCCGCCCTGAGTTCGCACAAGGGCGTGGACATGATCAGCTTCACCGGCAGCGTCGACACCGGCTCACGGATCATGGCCGCCGCCGCGCCGAACATCACCAAGCTCAACCTGGAACTCGGCGGCAAGGCACCGGCCATTGTGTTGGCCGATGCAGACCTCGACCTGGCGGTCAGGGCGATCCGCGATTCGCGCATCATCAACAGCGGCCAGGTGTGCAACTGCGCCGAGCGGGTGTACGTCGAGCGCAAGGTGGCGGATCAGTTTATCGAACGAATTGCAGCGGCCATGAGCGCGACACGCTTTGGCGACCCGATTGCCCAGCCCGACGTGGAGATGGGCCCGCTGATCAACCGCCAGGGTCTGGACAGCGTCAACCGCAAGGTCCGTACCGCGTTGAGCCAGGGCGCAAGCCTGATCAGCGGCGGGCAGATAGCCGACTTGCCCAATGGCTTCCACTTCCAGCCCACCGTTTTGGCCGGTTGCCGCGCGGGCATGGAGATCATGCGCGAAGAGATTTTCGGGCCGGTGCTGCCGATCCAGATCATCGATGACCTGGATGAAGCCATCGCCCTGGCCAACGACTGCGACTATGGCCTGACTTCATCGATCTACACCCGCGACCTGAGCAAAACCCTGCAGGCAATGCGCGAACTGGATTTTGGCGAAACCTACGTCAATCGCGAGAACTTCGAAGCGATGCAGGGTTTCCACGCCGGCGTGCGCAAGTCCGGCATTGGTGGCGCGGATGGCAAGCACGGGTTGTACGAATACACCCATACCCATGCGGTCTATCTGCAAGGCTGAGCCACGCACTTTCTGTGAAGGGTACACGCCTATGCCATCGCTTAGGCGTCTGCCCCATCCCCCTGAAATGGGCATCTCATCGGCATTTCCCCGGTCGTAGCAACGGGCAGGTCGAACAATATTCAGCGGGGTCGGTGGCCAGGTAATAAAAGCAACAGGTTCGGCGAAAGCGAATGCTGCGCTGCCCGTCGTCCACCAGCGTCGGCGGTCGGCGGAAATGGCTCAGCGGGTTGTAATCCAGACCGAACAACGCAGGCTCGGCTTGTGTCAGCAGCCAATTGAAATCCGCTTCACAGCGCTCGCGAATTGACGGGTCCTCGGTTTTCACCATGCGTTTTTCATACAGCGAATAAACTCGCACGGCGGTGTTTTCCCAGAGGATGCGCCGGGAAACACCGGTGACACGATTGAAGGTTTGCCACAGCGGTTTCAGCAGTCCGGCGAACAGTCCCTGCACCAAGGCTTCCCGCCAGGCCTCGCGCTCATTGAGGCCATAGGTCAGCGGCTGACCGTGATGCACCGGCATTGAAGACGTCCACAGCCCCTCATCGTGACCGTATTCGATCACCGTGTTGTCAGGTGTCAGTAAAAGGCCTTTGTCATACACCGACATCGCATACAAACAGGCGCCAGTCGCCAGAAACGACAAGCGCTTGCCCAGCAGCGAGGCCGTGATCGCCCGGGTTGGCGAGCCGATCACCGGGCCCAGCGCATCCAGCAGTTGCTTGCACACGTCTTCCTGCAACAAGTCCCGGGCCATCAGCGAACGCAACGGGTCGCGCTCGTCGCGGTCCTTGAGCCGCAAGCCACCGGACAACAGCGCCCACTCCGACGCAGTGAAATGACAGGCCAGATTCATTGCGGCAACTCCCGGCCAAACGGAATGCACAACGGTGTCCCGAAGAACGGATCGGGAATGATCCGGCAATTGAGGTCGAACACGATCTTGACCAGGGTCTCGGTCAACACCTCGTCGGGCCGCCCCTGGGCAAAGGCTGTCCGGTTGTGCACCGCAACCATGTGGTCGGCGTAACGACAGGCCAGGTTGAGGTCGTGCAGCACCATGATGATGGTTTTGTTTTCGAGCCGGTTAAGGTCGCGCAGCAGGTCCAGCACTTCGATCTGGTGCGCCAGGTCGAGAAAGGTGGTGGGCTCATCAAGCAGCACGATGCCGGTGTCCTGGGCCAGGGTCATGGCAATCCACGCACGCTGGCGCTGGCCACCGGACAACGCGTCCACCGGCCGGTCCGCCAGGGCCTGCAGACTGGTTTGCGCCAGTGCGCGGTTGACCATGGCTTCGTCTTGCGCCGACCACTGTTGCATCCAGCTCTGATATGGATAACGCCCCAGCGCCACCAACTGCCTGACGGTGATGCCCTCCGGCGCGCTGGGGGTCTGGGGCAAAATGGCCAACTCCCGGGCCACGGTGGCCGTGGACTTTTGCTGGATATCCACACCGTTGAGAATCACCGAGCCCTGCTGCGGCTTGAGCAGTCGGGCGAAGGATTTGAGCAAGGTGCTTTTGCCGCAGCCGTTGCTGCCAATCAGTACCGAAATCCTGCCCTGGGGCAGTTGCATGTCCAGCGCGTCAATAATCACCTGGCGCTGATAACTCAGGGTCAGGCCGCGACTTGCAATCGACGTCATACGTTGAATTCCTCAATGACGCTGTTTGATCAACAAATAGAGAAAAAAGGGTGTACCCAGCACGGCGACAAAAATCCCGGCCGGCAGATCCAGCGGCAAAAACAGCACACGCCCGGCGAGGTCGGCCAGCACCACGAGGTTCGCCCCGACCAGCGCAGCCATCACCGCCTGACCGCCGAACCCAGGGGCCACCAGACGCTTGGCAATGTGCGGTGCAATCAGCCCGACAAAGGCTATCGCCCCGCCCCAGGCAATCGCCGCACCGGCCAATGCCACGCTCACCAGCAACAAACCGGCGCGCAACCACTGCACGCGAACGCCAATGCCTTGGGCCAGTTGGTCATCCAGTTGTTGCACCATCACCTGCCGGGCCAGCAGCACCAGCAGCGGGCAAATACCCAACAACCAGCGACTCAGCGCCAGCGGTTCCGGCCAACTGGCGCCGTACACGCTGCCGGTCAGCCAGACATAAGCCGACAGGGTCGTAGTCAGCGGACTGAAGACCAGAATGAAGGTGGTCGCGGCGGTCAACATCGCGCTGATACCGACCCCGATCAACACCAGGCGCAGCGGTGAAGCTCCCTGCTTCCAGGCCAGCAGATAGATCGCCAATGCCGCCAGCCCCGCGCCGGACATCGCCGCCAGCGGCAGATACTGTTGACCCAGTGCGACGGAGAAAAACGACAGATACAGCACCGCCGCCGCACTGGCGCCGCTGGTGATACCCAGCAGGTCAGGTGACGCCAGCGGGTTGCGGATGATGCTTTGCAGAATCAGCCCGGACACCGACAACGCCGCCCCCACCAGCGCCGCCAGCAGCATGCGCGGAAAGCGCAGTTGCTCGACGATGAACGTCAGGCTGGGGTCCTGGCTCGACAGCAAAATGCGCAGCACCTGCAGCGGCGACAGCATGACTTTGCCCAGCGACAGCGAGCCGAGCATGATCAGCGTCGTGACCATCAACGCCGCCATCAATCGCCACATCGTGGCGACATTGATCCGCCGGGAAAACCCGCTGCGGCGCCAAGTCAGGACCTTATCCATAACGACCTCCGCGCCGGGCCAACAGAATGAAGAACGGTGCGCCGAACAACGCCATCATCACGCCCACCGGCACCTCCTGCGGCAGGATCAACACCCGCGACAAGGTATCGGCCAGCAGCAGCACAATCGCGCCGAGTAGCGCACTCCCCGGCAGCAACCAGCGGTGATCGATGGACAAGCCCTTGCGCACCATGTGCGGCACCAGCAAGCCGATAAACCCGATGCTGCCGGCCAATGCCACGGCACTGCCCGCCAGACAGATCACCAGCACGCTAATCAGCAGCCGGATCAATCCGGTTCGCTGACCCAGGCCGGTGGCGATCTCCTCGCCTGCGTTAAGTACGTTAACCTGCCCCGCCAACAACATCGCGCCGAACAGCCCGAGTACGCCACAGATCAGCATTGGCGCGGCGACCGACAGGCTACGCTCGGTCAACGAGCCCGCCAGCCAGAACAGCACCGTGTCCAGGCCATCCTGATTGGCCACCAGCAACGCCTGGCTGAATGCGGAGAACAACGCGGCCATCGCCGCCCCCGCCAGCACGATGCGCAACGGACTGAGACTGCCCTGCCCCATGTTGCCGATCAGCCACACCAGGCTGCCGGCCACGGCCGCGCCGATGAACGCGCACCACAGCCAGGCATCCGGGGATGACAGGGAAAACAGCGAGGAACACAGGATGATAAAAAAAGTCGCGCCGGCATTGATCCCGAACAAGCCGGGGGACGCCAGCGGATTGCGCGTCAGCGCCTGCATCAAGGCCCCCGCCACTGCCAGGCTCGCGCCCACGGCCATCGCCATCAAGGTGCGCGACAGGCGTGTGGTGGTCACCAGTACATGGCTGACGCTCAGCGGGTCGGGATGCACGAAGGCAGCGGCAATTTGCGAAAGCGGAATCCAGGTCGCTCCGACTGCCAGGCTCAGCACACTGCTGAGGAGCAACACGACCCCGGCACAGCACAGTTTCAAACCATTGCTCATCAGGCCGCATCCGCCGTGACCAGCCGCGCCACATCATCGAGCATCAGGTTCGCCCCGAGCATTCCGCCCGACAGGCTCCAGGCCACGCCGTCGACCCGCCACACCTGCCCCTGCTGCGGCGCACGCATTTGCTGCCACAGCGGATGCTGCACCAGGCTGTCATAGTTTCGCTGCACTGCCGGTTTCTCCGCGCGCAAGAAGACAAAGAAAATGTCGGCATTGACCACCGCCAGACTTTCCTTGCTGGTGAGTTTGATCGATACCCCGCTCGCCGCCCGACTGGCCTGACTCCACCCCAACCCCAGCTCAGTGACTACCGAACCTGGAAAACTGGCCGGCAAATAACTGCGGATATGGTCTTCGCGGACATCCAGAATCGACACCGTCGGCGGCCAGCGCCCGGCAAACTTGTGCTGCAGTTGCTGGCGCAGTTGTGCCGTGCGCAGCTGCCAGCGGGCCAACACTTCGTCGGCCCGCTGCTGGCGATGCAAGGCCAGGCCCATCAGTGCCAGGGTCTTCTTGAATTCGAACACCTCCTCCAGCATCACCACCGGGGCGATCTGCTTGAGCAAGGGTGCGATGCGCTCATGGCGAAAGCGCGAGGCGATGATCACGTCCGGCTTGAGCAGCGCGATGTCCTCAAGGCTCGGCTGGGTTTCCAGGCCGACATGGGGCACCGGCTCCAGCGCCGAGCGCAGATAGCGATAGGTGGGCTTTTCACTCCAGGAATCGACGATGCCGCAGGGTGTGATGCCCAACGCCACGGCGCTGTCGGTGGCGCCCTGAAACAGGGTGATCACCCGCAGCGGCGCGGCGTCGGCCAGAGCCCACGCCGATGGGGTAAACCTCAGTGCAAGCACGCCCAGGGACAGGCGCAGCAGCGTGCGCCTGGAGGGCGTTTTGACCTGTTCGTTCTTGAGTGGGTTAGTGAGACTGGGCATGCTCTGGTCCTCTGCAATCGATGCATGACACAACTCGGCGGCGCCCTTCCCTGTGGCGCAACGCACGGTTGAATCGATTCAGAAGTCGACGGTTGCCGAAAGGAGGTAGGTTCGTGGCGTCGCGAGCGTCAATCCTGGCTCGCTGTCATCCGAGGCCCCGGCGGAACTCCAGTAGCGCTTGTCAGCCACGTTCTCGACATTGGCCCGCAGGGTGATGTTCTTTTCCTCGACCTTGAAGGCGTAGCGAGCGCCCACGTCGAAACGCGTCCAGGCGTCGATTTCCTTGTTATTGGACTGGTCCAGATACTGAGAGCTGGAATACATGCCGCGGCTGGTCAGGGTCAGGCCTTGTACACTTGGCACGTCCCACTCGGCCCCCAGGTTGACGTTGTACTCCGGCGTGGCAGGAGCGCGATTGCCGTCAAAGGTACCATTGGTGGTGTTGGTCAACTCGCTGTCGATGTACATCACGCCGCCGAGCAGGCGGAAACCGTTGAGCGGCTCACCGAACACACTGACTTCCACACCGGTGTTTTCGCGTTTGCCGTTCGGGCCGAAAACCCGCGTCGTGGCGTTGGTTTCATAAGCTGGCTGCTTGATCCGGAATACCGCGGTGGTAATGGCGAACGCACCCGCATCATATTTGGCACCGACCTCGACCTGCCGACTGATGAACGGCGGGAAGATCTCGTCTTCGTTCACCGAGGTTGACGGCGCGATCTTGCCCTGGCTCAGGCCTTCCATGTAGTTGGCATACAACGAGAGCTTATCGGTAGCCTTGAACAGGATGCCGCCCGAGGGCGAAACCTTTTCTTCATCGTAGCCCGTGTCGCCTTTGACATTATCCGTCCAGTCGTCAACCTGCACTCGCTGCCAGCGGGCACCGAGGGTCAGCAGTACCCGATCATCGAAGAACCCCAATGTGTCGGACAACGCCACGCTGCTGGAACGGTTCTCGGTATACACCTCGGAATCAAGGCGCGTGGGAGTGATGGGCGTCGGTGTTTGCACCGGGTTGTAGATGTTGCTCGGGGCGGCGGCATAACGGGCGCCGCCGTTTTCGAAGTCCATGTAGAAATAGCTGGCAGCCAGGTTGACCTCATGGCTCACCGAACCGGTATGGAACCAGTTGCGCACCCCGGCGTTGGCCGTCCGGACATTTTCGTCACGGGTGAAGTCACGTGGCAGAACACTGAAGTTGCCCGCGTCGTTGGTGACCGCTACGGCGTGCCGAAGGAAGTCATGATTACTTTTACGCGCGCCCGCACCGGCGTACACCATGACGGAATCGCTGACATCGTACTCGCCGGTCACCGTCCCGAAGGTGTCCTTGGTACGCGCCTTGCTCCACGGCTGCGCATAGTTGTGGCGAACATCGCTGGCGTGCGGAACCTGCGCGTTGGCACCCACCTGCACGCGTTCCTGCGGGGCGTCGGTGTCACGCTCGTTATGTCCAATGTCCGTCGAGAGCCGCAGGCGTTCACCGCGAAAATCCAGGCCCAGCACAGCCATCTCGCGGTCAACGCTCTGGTGATCCCATTCGGTGTCGCCGGACTGCTTCACGCCGTTGAAACGAACACCGAACATGTCCCCCTCACCAAAGCGCCGACCGATGTCCACGGCCCCGCCGACCTGGCTGCCGGAAGCATAGTTGCCGGTAAACGACGTAATGGGCATGTCGGTTGCGCGCTTGGGCACCACGTTGATCCCGCCACCCACGCTGCCCCGCGGCGAGATGCCATTGATCAGCTGGCTCGGGCCTTTGAGGATGTCGACGCGGTCAGCCATCTCCATGTCAATGGTGTAAGTCGGCAGGATGCCGTAGAGACCGTTGTAGGAGACATCACTGTTGAACAGGCTCATTCCACGAATGGTGAACTGCTCATACCGCCCACCCGCCGGGTTGGTGGCGCGAACCGAGGGATCGCTGGCCACGAGGTCGCCCAAGGTACGCGCCTGCAGGTTTTTCACCAACTCACTGGTGTAGGTGGTCTCGCTGAACGGCGTCTCCATGAAATCTTTCGAGCCCAGCAAGCCTTGCGACCCCCGGCGTGCGACCTGCCCGCCGGCATATGGATCACCGTGCGCCGTGTCTGCCGTCGCGTAAATAGAAGTAGCGCCCAATTGCAGGCTGCTTCCTGTTGGCACCGGGGTCAGCATGTACGCCTGTTCGCCCACTGGAAGCAGTTGCAGACCGGAACCCTGCAGCAGTTGGGCGAAGCCCTCCTCCACCGCGAAGTCACCGGAAAGACCGGGGCTGGTTCGCCCGCTCACCAGTGCCGGGTCCACTGACAGATTGACCCCGGCCAGCCCGGCGAAACGGGTCAGCGCAGCGTCGAGACTACCGGCTGGCACCTGATAGCTGCGGCGCGGCGCGTCTTCGGCCCAACCGGCAGAGATGAACAACGGACAGGCACTCAGGCTCAACAACAGACTCAAGTGCAACAACGGGCGCAACCTGGATGGAGCCGGACGCATACTGCAAGACATCACTGCGGGCATTGTGAATCTCTCTGATTTCGTTTCGCTTACCTTGAATGACAAGCGAGGCGAAAAAAGGGGACACGCTTTAAACACTATTTTTGCGCTGCACCAGCGTTACCCAGTAACGCGTACGCGAATGCACTTCCAGCGGCAGGCTGGCCGCGAGCAGAGCCAGAATGCGATCGGTGTCTTCAAGGCGAAAACTGCCGGTGATGCGCAGCGATTCCAGCTCGGGCTCCCAACGCAACACGCCCAGACGATAGGTGCCGAGTTCGCGCAGAAAATCCCCCAAGGGCTGGTTCTGCGCCATCAGCACACCCTCACGCCAGCCCGGGGCCAGCACGTCAAATGGCTCCACGGCACCGACACCCGCCGCTTGAAGGCTGACTTGCTGGCCACCGCGCAACGAAAAGACCGGTCCGTGCAGAGGCTGCAACTGCACCGTGCCTTTGAGCACTTGCACCTTGCAGCCCGTCTGCCCCTGACGAACACACACCTCGCCCTGACTGACGACCACTTGCCCGAAGTGCGTGAGAATCGTCAGCGGCGAGATCCCGGGCACATTCAGTGCCATTTCACCTTCCACGAGGGTCAGGCGCCTGTGCTTGAGGTCGATATCGACGGCACTGGCAGTGTTCAGTTGCACAGAGCTGCCGTCGGCCAACCGGACCTTTTTGCTTTCCCCGGTGGCGGTCCGCAGGTCGGCACTCCAGGCATCCAGAGGCAACTGTCGACTGATCAGCCAGGCAGTCGGCAGCAAAGCCACCGCCCCGACAGCGCGCTTGAGCACCGTACGTCGACTGGCTTGTGGCCGGCCCAGACTGGCCATGGCAAGGGCCGGTGGCAGGTCGGCAAAGCGTTGGCGCAAGAGTTGCGCTTTCTGCCAGGCCTGCTCGTGACTGGAATGGCTATCGCGCCAGCTCTGCAACTGCGCCCGATCCTGCTCATTGGCGCAGCCGGATTCCATGAGGGCCAGCCACTGCGCGGCGGCCCGCACGACTTGCCGGGCCTGGGCCGAAGGTGCCGAACCGTTCACATGTCCACCAGCAGGCAATGTTCGTAGGCTTGAGCCATGTAGCGCTTGATCGTGCGTTCCGATACTTGCAGGCGCTCGGCAATCTCTTGATAGCCCAGGCCTTCCAGCTGACTCAAGAGAAACGCTCGGCGTACCGGGCCCGGCAATCCATCGAGCAATTCGTCCAGGGCCTGCAGGGTTTCCAGCAGGATCCAGCGTTGCTCGGGGGACGGCACGCAGTCCTCGGGCAGCAACGCCAATGCATCGAGATAGGCTTGCTCCAGGCTGCGGCGCTTGTAGAAGTTGGCCAGCAGCCGCTTGCCGACTGTCGCCAGGTAGGCGCGAGGCTCTTGCAGGTCGGCGATGCGCTGAGAGCTGGCGAGCAAACGAACGAAGGTGTCCTGGCTCAGATCCGCAGCGTCGCTGCCGTTGCCCATGCGTCGTCTCAACCATCCTTCGAGCCAGCTCCGGTGATCGCGGTACAGGTCGTGGAAGGTTTGCTCCGGCGGCAACGCTGCATCACTCATCTAAAGGAACCCTGCGCGAAGAAATATTATAAATGCGACTCATTCTAATTAGTGTTGATAACTCAAACCAAGTCCTTTGTGCAAATCGCACCCGGTAAATGCTTGAATAATTTGATGACAGGCCGAGATATCGGCCGCGCGGCGCCGGTTTATCGAGGCTGTGGATTATTGAGGGGAGTTTTCAAGAGACAACGGAATTCACTGGCCATCCGCGCGTGGTCGGCGGATGCGAAACCGTGAGGGTCGTGAGGAAGGAGAAAAAGCCAAATCGCAGAAACAAAAAACCCCGGTCTTTCGACCAGGGTCTTTGCTATCGACTCGAAGTAACCAATGGTTTCTTCGTAGCTCCAAGGCGTTCAGTGGGCCTCGGGGCAGATATGGCGCAGCGGACGGGACTCGAACCCGCGACCCCCGGCGTGACAGGCCGGTATTCTAACCGACTGAACTACCGCTGCGTATCGCTTTGGACTTGCGCCCAAGTAACTCGGCCTGATTGAAAACTCAGTAGCTTTTCAATCTCGAATCAGAACATGCCTGACTCGGAAAATATGGCGCAGCGGACGGGACTCGAACCCGCGACCCCCGGCGTGACAGGCCGGTATTCTAACCGACTGAACTACCGCTGCGCGTCGGTGGAGGCATTTCAGCCTACCTCTTGCTTTCGCAAGTATCTCGGAAGTGGTGGGTGATGACGGGATCGAACCGCCGACATTCTGCTTGTAAGGCAGACGCTCTCCCAGCTGAGCTAATCACCCGTTTGCATCTCCGAGGCCGCGAAATTTACGCAGGTAGCGAACCTAAGTCAATAGCAGGATTGAAGTTTTTCTGAAAAAGACAAAATCATTTCATTCCGGTCAGTGTCGGCAACCATCAGTCCACGCCGCCCGGAGCCTGCTCGCGATGAGGGCGATACATCAACGCCAGTATCACTCGCTGTAAATCATCTTCTTGGTCATGCCGCCATCGACCACGAATTCCTGGCCGGTGACAAACCCGGCGTTTCTCGACAACAACCAGGCCACCATCGCCGCCACATCCTCAACCGTGCCCACCCTGCCCGCCGGATGCTGGGCATGATCGGCTTCGCTCAACGGTTCGGCACGCCGTACCGAAGGATCGCGCGCGTCGATCCAGCCAGGGCTGACCGCATTGACCCGGATCTCCGGACCAAGGCTGATGGCCAACGCATGCGTCAGGGCCAACAGACCGCCCTTGCTCGCCGCATAGGCCTCTGTGTCGGGTTCCGACTGCCCGGCGCGGGTCGAAGCCAGATTGACGATGGCGCCGTTGTGAGCGCGCAGGTACGGCGCACAGTGCTTGGCCAGCAACATCGGCCCACTGAGGTTCACCGCCAACACCCGATTCCAGTGAGACAGATCGAGGCTTTCCAGGGTGATGTTGTGCGGATCGGCAACCGCCGCGTTGCATACCAGCGCATCCAGTCGCCCGAACTGGCCGAGCACCTCGGCCACGCCCAGCGCGACCTGCCCTTCATTCGAGACATCCATGGCAATGAACCAGGCGTTGTCGCCCAGCACTTTCGCCACTTTCGAACCGCGCTCCCGGTCCAGATCGGTCAGCACGACTTGCCAGCCTTCGCTGATCAGCCAGGCCGAGATCCCCAGGCCAATGCCCCGCGCAGCACCGGTCACCAGCGCTACGCGGCCATTTGAGCCAGTGGTCGGCGTAGACAACTGGATCACAACGCAGCCAGGCCGCGCGCCAGATCGGCTTGCAGGTCCGCCACGTCTTCCAGACCGACCGCAACGCGGATCAGGCTGTCACGAATGCCCGCCGCTTCACGCTCCTGAGGCGCCAGGCGACCATGGGAAGTGGTGCTCGGATGGGTGATGGTGGTTTTGCTGTCACCCAGGTTGGCGGTGATCGAAATCAGGCGCGTGGCATCGATAAAGCGCCAGGCGCCCTCTTTGCCGCCCTTCACTTCAAAACTGACGACCGCACCGAAGCCCTTCTGCTGGCGCAGCGCCAGTTCGTGCTGCGGATGGCTCTTGAGGCCGGCGTAATGGACTTTCTCGATGCCTTCCTGCTGCTCCAGCCATTCGGCCAGTTGCTGGGCGTTGGCGCAATGCGCCTTCATTCGCAGGTTCAGGGTTTCCAGGCCCTTGAGGAAGATCCAGGCGTTGAACGGGCTCAGGGTCGGCCCGGCGGTACGCAGGAAGCCGACCACCTCTTTCATCTGCTCGCCGCGGCCAGCGACCACGCCCCCCATGCAACGGCCTTGGCCATCGATGAACTTGGTGGCCGAGTGCACGACGATGTCCGCGCCCATTTTCAGCGGCTGCTGCAACGCCGGAGTACAGAAGCAGTTGTCGACTACCAGCATCGCGCCTTTGGCGTGGGCGATTTTCGACAGCTCGGCGATGTCGACCAATTCGGCCAGCGGATTGGACGGCGACTCGACGAACAGTAATTTGGTATTGGCCTTGATCGCCGCATCCCAACCGGACAAGTCCGCCAGGGCCACGTAATCGACTTCGATACCGAAACGCTTGAAGTACTTCTCGAACAGGCTGATGGTCGAGCCGAATACGCTGCGCGACACCAGTACATGATCACCAGCGCTGCACAGGCTCATCACCACGGCCATGATCGCGGCCATACCGGTGGCGGTGGCCACGGCCTGCTCGGCGCTTTCCAGCGCGGCAATGCGCTCTTCGAAGGCGCGTACGGTCGGGTTGGTATAACGCGAATAAACGTTGCCCGGCACTTCGCCAGCGAAACGCGCAGCGGCGTCGGCAGCGGTACGGAACACGTAGCTGGAAGTGAAGAACATCGGATCACCGTGTTCGCCTTCCGGCGTGCGGTGCTGACCGGCGCGTACGGCCAGGGTATCGAACGCTACACCTTCGAGGTCGCTGTCCAGCCGACCGGCATCCCATTCCTGACTCATGCTGTCACTCCTTGCCCTGCTCTTGATAGATGAAAGTATTTTTTGCCAGATACAAAACCGGCCCCTCAGGGCCGGTAGAAACTCAGTTGTTGTACAGATCGATGATCGCACTGACTGCCTGCGTCTTGACCTTGGAGGCATCGTTGCGTGCCTGCTCGATCTTGTTCAGGTAAGCCTCGTCGACGTCGCCGGTGACGTACTGGCCGTCGAACACCGCGCAATCGAACTTGTCGATCTTGATCTTGCCGCCACCGACCGCTTCGATCAAGTCAGGCAGGTCCTGATAGATCAGCCAATCAGCGCCAATCAGGTCAGCCACGTCCTGGGTCGTACGGTTGTGGGCGATCAGCTCGTGAGCGCTCGGCATGTCGATGCCGTAGACGTTCGGGTAGCGAACCGCTGGTGCCGCGGAGCAGAAGTAGACGTTCTTGGCGCCAGCTTCGCGGGCCATCTGGATGATCTGCTTGCACGTGGTGCCGCGAACGATGGAGTCATCCACCAGCATCACGTTCTTGCCGCGGAATTCCAGCTCGATGGCGTTGAGCTTCTGGCGTACGGATTTTTTCCGTGCGGCCTGGCCCGGCATGATGAAGGTCCGGCCGATGTAGCGGTTCTTCACAAAGCCTTCGCGGAACTTCACGCCCAGGTGGTTCGCCAGCTCCAGCGCGGCGGTGCGGCTGGTGTCCGGAATCGGGATGACCACGTCGATGTCGTGATCCGGACGCTCGCGCTGGATCTTCTCGGCCAGTTTCTCACCCATGCGCAGGCGGGCCTTGTAGACCGATACGCCGTCGATGATCGAGTCCGGACGTGCCAGGTAGACGTGCTCGAAGATGCACGGCGTCAGGGACGGGTTGGTCGCGCACTGACGGGTGTACAGCTTGCCCTCTTCAGTGATGTAGACCGCTTCGCCCGGTGCCAGGTCGCGAATCAGGGTGAAGCCCAGCACGTCCAGGGAAACGCTTTCCGAGGCGATCATGTACTCGACGCCTTCGTCGGTGTGACGCTGGCCGAACACGATCGGGCGGATGCCGTGCGGGTCGCGGAAGCCGACGATGCCGTAGCCGGTGATCATCGCTACAACGGCATAACCACCGACGCAACGGTTGTGCACGTCGGTGACGGCGGCGAATACGTCTTCTTCGGTCGGCTGCAACTTGCCGCGCTGGGCCAGTTCGTGCGCGAACACGTTGAGCAGCACTTCCGAATCGGAACTGGTGTTGACGTGGCGCAGGTCAGATTCGTAAATCTCCTTGGCCAGTTGTTCAACGTTGGTCAGGTTACCGTTGTGCGCCAGGGTGATGCCGTAAGGCGAGTTGACGTAAAACGGTTGAGCTTCAGCCGAAGTCGAGCTGCCCGCGGTTGGATAACGCACATGGCCAATGCCCATGTGACCGACCAGGCGCTGCATGTGACGTTGCTGGAACACGTCACGCACCAGGCCGTTGTCCTTTCGCAGGAATAACCGGCCATCATGGCTGGTCACGATACCGGCAGCGTCCTGGCCGCGGTGCTGGAGGACGGTTAGCGCGTCATACAGCGCCTGATTGACGTTCGACTTACCGACGATACCGACGATGCCACACATGCGACGCAACCCCTACTTAATGGATCTGAACTGAGCACTACTCACTGAGGCGTTTTGGCCGTCGGCAAGAGTTGCTCCTTGAACGGAATATCAGCGGGTACGCTGATTCCGCTGGCAAGCCACTGACTGCTCCACCCGAGGATCAGGTTTTTGGACCAGTCTGCAACCAATAGAAATTTTGGCACGAGTTGTGACTCTTTCCACCACCCGTCCTGCTGTACCGGCCCCAGGCTCAACAGCCCGACGGCGATGACCACCAGCAACCCGCCACGCGCGGCGCCGAAGGCCATGCCGAGGAATCGGTCGGTCCCGGAGAGCCCGGTGACGCGAACCAGTTCGCCGATAAGATAATTGATCATTGCGCCTACGATTAAAGTGGCGACAAACATGATGGCACAGCCCGTGATTATACGTGCCGATGGCGTTTGAATGTACCCGCCGAGGTACTCGGACAGTGAGCCACCGAACATCCAGGCTACGACTCCTGCGATGATCCAGGTCAGCAGCGACAGAGCTTCTTTGACGAAGCCGCGGCTCAGACTGATCAATGCGGAGATGGCGACGATTGCTACAATCGCCCAGTCAACCCAGGTAAATGGCACAGTGCAGCCTACAGACGGATAAGGCGGCGCATTTTAGCAGAGCCCATGCTTATCGGTAAGCTGCGATTGTCAGTGCATTTCATATCGAGGCGATAGTTTTAGCCACGTTCCGGCTGAAAGCGCACCACAAACCCCTTGAGGTTCTGCTGGCGGTTCAGCAAGTCACGCAGCCGATCGGCTTCAGCGCGTTCGATCAACGGCCCGACAAACACCCGGTTTTTGCCGTCGGCGGTACGGATGTAGGCGTTGTAGCCCTGGCTGCGCAGGGTTTTCTGAAGTTTCTCTGCGCTTTCACGGTTCGACAGGCTGGCCAGTTGCACCGACCAACTGACGGACAAGCCATTGGCATCGATACGGCTTTGCGTGGTGTCCGGCTTGCCCGGTGCCGCGGTGATCGGCTGGGCCGGCGCTGTTGCAGGCTTGGCCGCCAATGCCGGGACCGGCGCGGGCACAGCCGGCTTGGCTGCTGGCGCTGCAGGCGCTGGAGGCGCTGGAGCGACCGGAACAGCTGGCACCGCCGATTCCTGCTGGGCGATTTCGTCATCGCTCGGCACGGGCTCCTGAGGTAAAGATTGCGGCTCAGGCACCACCACGGGCTCGACCTGCACCTGGGGCATCGCCGGCGCCTGCGGAGCCGCAGGCGCTTCGACCGTCACCTGGCGTTGTTCGTCCTGGCGGGAAAACAGCATCGGCAGAAAAATCACCGCCAGCGCGACCAACACCAGGGCGCCAACCATGCGCTGTTTGTACGCCTTATCCAGCAATGCCATTTGCCGCTTCCTCCGTGGAGCGCCGGGCCAGCCATTCAAGGGCCTCGGCGACACAATAAAATGATCCGAACAACAGGATTTCGTCGTCGTTCGTGGCCTGCGCGCACTGCCCTTCCAGGGCGGCCGCGACGCTGCCGTATGACGTGACCGAGGCACCAAGACCTTGCAGCGCGGCGTGCAGATCCGCAACCGGACGCGCCCGAGGCGAATCCAGCGGTGCAACGGCCCAGTGCTGGACACTAGCACTCAATTCGCCGACAACACCACCCAGGTCTTTGTCCGCCAGCAGCCCGAACACCGCCAGACGCTTGCCGACCGGCGGGCGACTGGCCAGGCGACGAGCCAGATACTCCGCCGCATGGGGGTTATGCCCCACATCCAGCAATAGATTCAAGCGCTTGCCTTGCCACTCGAACTCACGGCGATCCAGACGACCGACCACCTTCGTTGCCCGCAGCGCCTCGATAATCTGCGCATCCACCCAAGGCAAGCCGAGCAGCAGGAACGCCTGCAACGCCAGCGCAGCGTTTTCCATCGGCAGATCGAGCAGTGGCAGGTCGCGCAGTTCAACCGCGCGCCCTTGCCCATCGACACCGCGCCACTGCCAGTTGTGATCGGTCACACCGAGGTCAAAATCGCGCCCCCGCAGGAAAAACGGGCAATTGAGCTCGCGCGCCTTGTCCAGCAGAGGTTGTGGAGGATTCAGATCGCCGCAGAGCGCAGGTGCGCCCTGACGGAAAATACCGGCCTTCTCGAAGGCCACGGACTCCCGGGTATCACCCAGGTAATCCGCATGATCGACGCCGATACTGGTGACCAGCGCCATGTCGGCATCCACCACGTTGACCGTATCCAGACGACCGCCCAGTCCGACTTCCAGCACCACTGCATCGAGCCCGGAGCGCTGGAATAGCCAGAATGCCGCCAGGGTGCCCATTTCGAAGTAGGTCAGGGAAGTGTCGCCGCGCCCGGCCTCTACCGCGGCAAAGGCTTCGCACAGCTCGGTGTCCGTGGCTTCGATGCCATTGACCGTTACCCGCTCGTTGTACCGCAGCAGGTGCGGGGAGTTGTAGACCCCCACTTTCAAGCCCTGGGCCCGCAGCAAGGACGCCACGAACGCACAGGTGGAACCCTTGCCGTTGGTCCCGGTGACCGTGATCACCCGAGGCGCCGGCTTGCCCAATCCCATGCGGGACGCTACCTGCTGCGACCGCTCCAGGCCCATGTCGATGGCCGAAGGGTGCAACTGTTCAAGGTAGGCGAGCCATTCGCCAAGGGTACGTTGGGTCATAGGTTGGCAGGTACCGGTGGAACCACGATCGGCTCGATGGGTGTAGCCACGAACTTCGGCGTCGGCAGGCCCATCATTTGCGCCAGCAGGTTGCCCAGGCGCGGACGCAGTTCCTGACGGTCGATGATCATGTCGATGGCGCCGTGCTCCAGCAGGAACTCGCTGCGCTGGAAGCCTTCCGGCAGTTTTTCACGCACGGTCTGCTCGATCACGCGCGGACCGGCAAAACCGATCAATGCCTTCGGCTCGCCGACAATCACGTCGCCCAGCATCGCCAGACTGGCGGAAACGCCGCCGTAGACCGGATCGGTCAACACGGAGATGAACGGGATGCCTTCTTCGCGAAGACGAGCCAGCACCGCGGAGGTCTTGGCCATCTGCATCAGGGAAATCAGCGCTTCCTGCATCCGCGCACCGCCGGAAGCGGCGAAGCAGATCATCGGGCAACGTTTTTCCAGGGCATAGTTGGCGGCGCGCACGAAACGCTCGCCGACGATGGCGCCCATCGAACCGCCCATGAAGGAAAACTCGAACGCCGAAACCACCACCGGCATGCCCAGCAAAGTACCGCTCATGGAAACCAGCGCATCTTTTTCGCCGGTCTGCTTTTGTGCAGCGGTCAGGCGGTCCTTGTATTTCTTGCCGTCGCGGAATTTCAGACGGTCAACCGGCTCAAGGTCCGCACCCAGCTCGGCACGGCCTTCAACATCGAGGAAGATGTCGATACGGGCACGGGCGCCGATACGCATGTGATGGTTGCACTTGGGGCAAACGTCCAGGGTCTTTTCCAGCTCCGGACGATACAGCACAGCCTCGCAAGACGGGCATTTGTGCCAAAGACCTTCAGGCACCGAGCTCTTCTTGACCTCGGAACGCATGATCGAAGGGATCAGTTTGTCTACTAACCAGTTGCTCATGCTTTCTTTCTCCAGTACCGGCGGCCCGAACGCTCTGGTTCGCGGCCCCGTGTATGCCCTAGCGCTAAATTCATGTGTGCGAAGAGGGTCGATGGACTGCCACGGTCAGCGCGAAACATGACCTGCGTGCAACCAAAAACCCTCGGATCTGCCTGCTGTGTGCAGTGCATCCGCTTTGTACAGTGCAGTGGACGGCGGCAGTCTGCCAGCCGTCACATCAACAGGTGCTACCGCGTACCGCTTTGATAAATGCCTGGATCTTTGCGTGATCCTTGATGCCCTTGCTCGCCTCTACCCCGCCGCTGACATCCACGGCATAAGGCCGCACGCGCGCAATCGCTTCGGCGACGTTATCCGGCGTCAGACCACCCGCCAGAATGATCGGCTTGCTCAAGCCTTGCGGTATCAATGACCAGTCAAATGCCTCGCCGGTTCCTCCGGGAACGCCTTCGACATAGGTGTCGAGCAGAATTCCGCTGGCACTGGCATAAGCATCGCAGGCCGCGGCGATGTCATCACCCGCCTTGACCCGCAGCGCCTTGATGTACGGGCGGTGCCAGCCTTCGCACTCGGCCACGCTTTCATCGCCGTGAAATTGCAGCAAGTCCAGGGGCACCGCGTCGAGCAGCTCGCCCAATTCGCACCGGCTTGCATTGACGAACAAGCCCACGGTGGTCACGAACGGCGGCAGCGCCTTGATGATCGAGCGCGCCTGCTGGAACGTCACCGCACGGGGGCTTTTGGCGTAGAACACGAATCCGATGGCGTCCGCCCCGGCCTCGACGGCTGCCAGCGCATCCTCTATGCGGGTAATCCCACAGATCTTGCTGCGAACGGCTGACATGTCGACACAACTCCAAGACAAATCCGGGAAAGTCCCGGATGGTAACAAAAGCATTCGAGGGCGTCAGCCGCCAAGTTCCGAGAAGCCGGTCAGAAAGTGTGGACCAATGTAACGCTCGGGCAACTCGAACTCGTCACGGTACTCAACCTGCACCAGATACAAACCGAATGGATGCGCGGTCACGCCACCGGTCCGTCGAATCCGGCTCTCCAGCACCTCTTTCATCCACTCCACGGGGCGTTCTCCAGCGCCAATGGTCATCAGCACGCCGGCAATGTTGCGCACCATGTGATGCAAGAACGCGCTGGCGCGAATATCCAGCACGATCATCTTGCCGTGACGGGTGACGCGCAGGTGGTGCAGTTCCTTGATCGGCGACTTGGCCTGGCACTGGCCGGCGCGAAAAGCGCTGAAATCATGGGTGCCGAGCAGGTACTGGGCGGCCTCGGCCATGCGTTCGACGTCCAGCGGACGGTGGTTCCAGGTCACTTCTTCGTTCAGGTGCGCCGGGCGAATCTGATCGTTGTAGATCACGTAGCGATAACGCCGGGCAATGGCCTTGAACCGCGCATGGAAGTGCGCCGGCATGACCTTGGCCCAACTGACACTGACGTCGTGGGGCAGGTTGATGTTGGCGCCCATGGTCCAGGCCTTCATCGAACGCTCGACCCGGGTGTCGAAATGCACCACCTGCCCGCAGGCATGCACCCCGGCGTCGGTACGCCCGGCGCACATCAGCGAAACGGGTGAGTCGGCGACTTTGGACAAGGCGTTTTCGAGGGTTTCCTGCACGGTAAGCACCCCGGACGCCTGGCGTTGCCAGCCGCGGTAGCGCGAGCCTTTGTATTCGACGCCCAGCGCGATCCGGAAAAAGCCGTCGGCTGCCATTTCGGCGGCCGGGTTATCTATATTTGCCAAGGAGGGACAGCCTGATGATGTACCAAAGGCGGGCATTATAAGGCCGCCGGGCGGGGATGCCAGAGGGATCTCCATTGACTGTTCCGACGCCTTCGCGGGCAAGCCCGCTCCCACAGGGTTCTGTGGCGTTCACAAAACCTGTGGGGCTTGCCCGCGAAGGCGCCACAGCAAACGACATCAACTCATCGGTCAAACAAAAACGGCAGCCTCAATGGGCTGCCGCTTTTTTTACAACCTGCCGATCACTCAAGCCAGGCGCGAAAGCATTTCCTCGGCTTCACTCTTCTGCTCGGCATTGCCTTCGCTTACCACCTCATTGAGGATGTCGCGAGCACCGTCGCTGTCGCCCATGTCGATATAGGCCTGAGCCAGATCGAGCTTGGTAGCGGCTTCGTCGGTGCCGGAGAGGAAGTCGAAGTCATCATCGCTATCCAGTGCGGCATCCGCTTCGGTAAAGGTCGGCTCGCCGATGCTGTTGGACAGGCTCTCAAGCTCGGCGTTGACATCATCCAGCTCTGCCGCGAACGCATCCGGCGTGCCCAGTTCGTCCAGTTCGTCGGCCAGCGACAGATCGAAATCGGCCGGCAATTCCAGGTCATCCAGCGCGACCTCAGGAACAGCCGGGGTTTCGGCAACCGGAAAATCCTTCACACCCTCATCCAGATCCAGCAGGAAATCGTCTTCTGCCAGCATCGCCGGCGACGGTTGCGCACCGAGATCCAGGTCGAGGTCGAAGTCCGACAGATCGTCGAGGTTTTCCTTGATTTCAGTCTGCTGCTGCAACACCGACTCAAAACTCAGATCGTCGTCCAGCGGGAACTCGTCCAGGTCCGCTGGTGCTACCACCTCAGGCTCCGGTGCAGGCACAGGCGTCACAGGTGTAATCGCGTCCAGATCATCCAGGCTCAGGTCGAAGGCGCTGTCGAGGTCATCTTCGAACGGTGTTGGCTCTGGCTCTGACGCCGGTGCTTGCGGCTCATCAAGCAACAGGTCCTTGACGTATTGCGCGTCCAGCTCCGCAGCAACGGCGGCTGCGGCGATGCCACCGGCAGCCACCAGCGCCATGGCCGGGAAGCGGCTTTTGAGCTTTTCAACCTGGGCGAAGTTGTCGCCATTGGCCACCAACTGACGCTCCTGGCCGACGAACGCATCGCGGTCGCCTTGCTGGCCATAGACTTCCATCAGCTTCAGGCGCAAGTCGCTGCGCTTGGGCTCTTGCTTGACGCCGTCCTCCAGCAACGCGGCAGCCTGGTTCAGGCGACCGGCATTGATGTGCGACTGAGCCTGGCCCAGCACGTCGCTGGAACGTTCGGCAGCCGGCGCCACCAAAGGCGCGGCGATCGGCGTGGTCATCACCACCGGTGCAATCACCGGCGCGGGCGCGGGAGCTGGCGTCGGAGCAGTCGCCAGCTTCACGCTCGGCGGCGGAACTTCCAGGCCATCGAAGCTGCTTTCCGGCAAGTCGAGATCGGCCGAGAACGGCTGTTCTTCGGCCAGGGCACGGGCCATGCGCAGATGTTTTTCGGCTTCTTGCTGGGCTTTGCGGCGACGCGCCAGCAACAGCAGCAGGAGCAGCAGAATCACCGCACCGCCACCGACCAGGCCCAGCAGCACCGGATTGGTCAGCAATTCATTGAATTTCTGATCGTCGGATGCCGCCGGTGCCGCCTCGACAGGCTTCTCGGTCGGCGCCGGAGTTGCCTCGGGCACAGGCGCAACCGGTGCAGTTTCAGCCGGAGCAGGTGCCGTGGCCGGGTTGGCAGCCAGCTCGGCCGACATTGCCGGCGCGGTCGCAGCCGCTGGTGCAGTCGCAGCACCTTCGGTTTGCAACTTGGCCAATTGATTGTTCTTCAGCTCGATCAAGCGTTGCAGCTTGTCCACCTGGCTTTGCAGGTCGGCCATGCGGCTTTTCAGTTCGGCGTTATCACGACGACTGGTGTCGAGGCTTTCCTGGGTCACCGCCAGCTTGTTGCTGAGGGCCTTGGCATCTCCCGCCGCCCCTTTACCAGGGTTCTTGCCGGATTCTGCAGACACCAGGCTCAGCTTGTCGGTGGCCGACTGCGCCGGAGCACCCTCGGTGCGAGCGCGATTGGTGGCGTCGAGCTGTTGCTGCCCTGCCCCGGGTTTCGCCACATAGCGGCGGCCCTGGCGCCAGGCCTTGTTCTGCGCGGCCACTTCAGCAATGGCCTTGGCTTGCGGCAGGCCCGCGCTCTGTGCCTGGTCCGGCATGCGCAGCACCTGGCCGGTTTTCAGGCGGTTGATGTTGCCGTCGATAAAGGCATCCGGGTTCAACGCCTGGATGGCCAGCATGGTTTGCTGGATCGAACCGCCATTACGCGCCTTCGCGGCGATTTCCCACAGGGTATCGCGCGGCGTGGTGGTGTATTGCGACGGCTTGGTCGCACCGGTGACGGGCGCAGCAACCGTTGACGTCGGCTGCGCAGCCGCTTCAGCGGTTTGCGGCGAGAACTTGGACGGATCGAGCAGCACACTGTAGTCGCGCAGCAAACGGCCGTTCGGCCACATGACCTGAACCAGGAACTTCACCATGGGTTCGGACAGAGGCTTGCTGGAGGTCACGCGCAGGATGCTTTTGCCGCTGGCGTTGAGCACCGGGGTGAAGGTCAAGTCGTTGAGAAATGCCTGGCGGTCGACACCGGCCTTGGCGAAATCCTCTGGTGAAGCCAGGCTCGGCACCACTTCGGCAGCGGTGAGATCCTTGACATCGAGCAGCTCGATTTCTGCCACCAGCGGCTGGTTGAGCGTCGATTTCAGGGTTAACTCCCCGAGCCCGAGGGCATGCGCCATACCGGAGGACAGCGCCGAGGCGGCCGCTATTGCTAACACCAGTTTGCGAACTTGAACCATTAGCTCATCCTTAGTTTGAACATTCCTCGGCCAGCGAGAAGGTATTGATAGTCGCTGCCGTAAGGCATTGCGCGCAACGGCGAGGGTCGTCGCGCGCGATCATTTCATTGATGCCCGGCAAAGCCCCGCAGAGTGGCTCTGCCTTCAGTACTCCGGCAAGCATAGGCTCGCGGGGAATCATTCGACAAATTGTTGCAAAGTATCTTTTACAGCAGGTCTTTAATCAACAACTCGGCCAGCTGCACAGCGTTGAGCGCCGCGCCTTTGCGTACGTTATCTGACGTCAGCCACAGATTAAGTTCCGACGTGTCGTCAATACCATGACGAACCCGACCAACGTAGACCACATCCTGCCCTACTGCATCGCCCACCGGGGTCGGGTAATCGCCGGCTTCCACCAGCTCGATGCCGGGCGCATCTTCCAGGGCCGCATTGACTTTCCCCAGGTCGATTTCACTCGCGGACTGCAGGGTCACGCTATAGCTATCGCCAAAAAACACCGGGGCTTGAATGCAAGTGACGGAAATCTTCAATGAAGGCTGCGCCATGACCTGACGCAGCTCACGTACCAGGCGTTTTTCCAGCAACGTATGACCTTGCTCATCCGGCTTGCCGACCTGGGCCAACAGGTTGAAGGCCATCTGCCGATCAAAGAATTTCGGCTCCAGCGGCCGCACATTCAGCAGTTCAGCGGTCTGCCGGGCGAGCTCGCTCACGGCTTCACGGCCCTGGGCCGATACCGCAAGGCTCGCGGTCAGGCTGATGCGCTGCAAATCGAGCAAATCCATCAGTGGCGCGAGCACCACTGCCAGCGTGGTGGCCGACGGGCTTGGGCTGCTGACCTGAAAGGGCTTTTTCAAACCGGCCAACACCTGGGCGTTGGCCTCTGGCACGACCTGCGGCGCCTTTTCGGCCGGCAAGGCACCGGAGAGATCGATCACCGAGCAACCGGCATCGCTGGCGCGGGAAGCGAAACTCAACGAAACCGCCGGGCCGGCGGCAAAGAATGCTAATTGCACCTTGCTGAAGTCGAACTCATCGACTTCCCGTACCCGCACGTTCTTGCCGCGAAACGGTACCGAACTGCCGGCCGATTCGCTGCTGGCCAACAGGTGCAGGGTGCCGATCGGGAAATCGCGCTCTTCGAGAATCTGCACGAGTGTTTCGCCGACAGTACCGGTGGCGCCGATCACGGCAATATCAATGGTCTGGCTCATGGGTTTTACCTCTGGCGAAACGGGGGGAGCGGCACTTTACCGGGTGGTTGGCGGTTCGGCAATTTAGAACAAAAGATCGCAGCCTTCGGCAGCTCCTACAAAGGAATGCGAGCACCTGTAGGAGCTGCCGAAGGCTGCGATCTTTTAACGGCCAATAAAAAAACCCGCACCTCTTTCAAGGCGCGGGTTCTTTCATTGCATCAAACGATCAACGCTCGAGCAGGATCCGCAGCATGCGGCGCAGCGGTTCGGCCGCGCCCCACAGCAACTGGTCGCCGACGGTGAACGCGCCGACAAATTGCGAACCCATGTTCAGCTTGCGCAGACGGCCAACCGGGATGTTCAGGGTGCCGGTGACCTTGTTCGGGCTCAGCTCCTGAATGCTGGTTTCGCGGCTGTTCGGCACCAGCTTGACCCAAGGGTTGTGCTGGCTGATCAGTCCTTCGATATCAGCGATCGGTACGTCTTTGTTCAACTTGATGGTCAGCGCCTGGCTGTGGCAGCGCATGGCGCCGATGCGCACGCAGATGCCATCGACCGGGATCGGGCTCTTGAAGCGACCGAGGATCTTGTTGGTCTCGGCCTGGGCCTTCCACTCTTCGCGGCTCTGACCGTTCGGCAGTTCCTTGTCGATCCATGGGATCAGGCTGCCGGCCAGCGGTACACCGAAGTTTTCAGTCGGGTACGCGTCGCTGCGCATGGCTTCAGCCACACGACGGTCGATGTCGAGGATCGCGCTGGCCGGATCGGCCAGTTGATCGGCAACAGCGGCGTGGGTCGCGCCCATTTGCTTGATCAGTTCACGCATGTTCTGCGCGCCGGCACCGGATGCCGCCTGATAGGTCATGGCGCTCATCCACTCCACCAGGCCAGCCTCGAACAGGCCACCAAGGCCCATCAGCATCAGGCTGACGGTGCAGTTGCCGCCGATGTAGTTCTTGGTGCCCGCATCCAGCTGCTGGTCGATGACCTTGCGGTTCACCGGATCCAGAACGATCACCGCGTCATCCTGCATGCGCAGGCTGGAAGCGGCATCGATCCAGTAACCCTGCCAGCCGGCTTCACGCAGCTTGGGGAAGACTTCGCTGGTGTAGTCGCCACCCTGGCAGGTCAGAATCACGTCGAGGGTTTTCAGCTCTTCAATGCTGTAAGCGTCCTTGAGCGGAGCAATGTCCTTGCCCACGGACGGGCCTTGGCCACCGACATTGGAAGTGGTGAAAAACACCGGCTCGATAAGATCGAAATCCTGCTCTTCCAGCATCCGCTGCATGAGCACGGAACCGACCATGCCGCGCCAACCGATCAGACCTACACGTTTCATCGCAACTACACCTTCTTGAAATGTGGACCGCTACCTTGTCTTGAATTTGGCAGCGGGCCCGAGAGATTACAGATTCCGCAGCGCGGCGACTACTGCGTCACCCATTTCCTGCGTACCGACTTTAGTGCAACCGGCCGACCAGATGTCACCGGTGCGCAAGCCCTGATCCAGCACCAGGCTGACGGCTTTCTCGATGGCATCGGCCGCGGCCTGCTGGTTGAAGCTGTAACGCAACATCATCGACACCGACAAAATGGTCGCCAACGGGTTGGCAATGCCCTTGCCCGCGATGTCCGGCGCCGAACCGTGGCACGGCTCGTACATGCCCTTGTTGTTGGTGTCCAGGGACGCCGACGGCAGCATGCCGATGGAACCGGTGAGCATCGAAGCCTGGTCGGACAGGATGTCGCCAAACATGTTGTCGGTGACGATCACGTCAAACTGCTTCGGCGCGCGCACCAGCTGCATCGCGGCGTTGTCGACGTACATGTGGCTCAGTTCGACTTCAGGATAATCCTTGGCCACTTGTTCGACCACTTCACGCCACAGTTGGCTGGAGGCCAGTACATTGGCCTTGTCCACCGAGCACAGCTTCTTGCCACGGACCATGGCCATGTCGAAACCGACACGGGCGATGCGGCGGATTTCGCTTTCGCTGTACGGCAGGGTGTCATAGGACTGACGCTCGCCGTTTTCCAGGGTACGGGTACCGCGTGGCGCACCGAAGTAGATGCCGCCGGTCAATTCGCGAACGATCAGGATGTCCAGCCCGGAAACGATTTCCGGCTTCAGGCTGGAAGCCTCGGCCAATTGCGGGTACAGGATCGCCGGACGCAGGTTGCCGAACAGGCCCAGTTGCGCACGGATCTTCAGCAGGCCGCGCTCAGGGCGGATATCACGCTCAATCGCATCCCATTTCGGACCGCCAACGGCGCCCAGCAATACGGCGTCAGCCGCGCGGGCACGTTCCAGGGTTTCGTCGGCCAAGGGCACGCCATGCTTGTCGATGGCTGCGCCGCCGATCACGTCATGACTGAGCTCGAAACCCAGGGCGAACTTGTCGCTGGCCAATTCCAGCACCTTGACCGCTTCGGCCATGATTTCCGGGCCAATACCGTCACCTGGGAGAATCAGAATCTGCTTGCTCATGCTTTCCTCATGTCATCAGTCGGTGCGCCCATGGACGCACCCGGAAAAATTCTATCGTTCAGCCATCAGTACCAGTACATCGGTACTGAACGAACCATCGGCCTCAATCTCGAAATATTCGCGTACTTCATTGCCCATCGACTGCTGCAACTCGCGGATCGCCGCGCGCATCACTTCAGGCGTGCGCATGCGCTCGACCCAGCTGTTGTACTCCAGGCGCAGGCGCTGACGAGTGGTACTGCGGGTGTGCAGCCCCGCCTCGCTGACCTGGCGCAACCACTCGCCGGCGGAATAATCGCGCACATGACTGGTGTCGCGCAGCACTTCGACGCTTTGCAGGTACGTGTCGAACAGCGGGCTACCTGGTGACAACACGTCGACGAACGCCGCCACGCCGCCCGGCTTCAGGACTCGACGGACCTCACGCAGGGCCACGCCCAGATCACTCCAATGGTGCGCCGAATAGCGGCTGAAGACGAAATCGAATTCGCCATCGGCAAACGGCAGGCGCTCAGCGGCACCATTGACCGTGGTCACGTTGCTCAAGCCACGGTCGACAGCGGCAGCGGTCACCACGTCGAGCATCTGCCGGGACAGGTCGTAGGCCACCACTTCTTTCACCAATGAGGCTACGTGAAAACTCACGTGACCGGCACCGCACCCAAGGTCCAGGACCCGGGCATCGCCCTGCCCCGCCAGCTCGGCCTGTAGCAGCGCGAATTCAGTGCCTTGAGCGTGTACGGCGCTGCTCAGGTAGGCCGAGGCCTGTTCACCGAATTGCTTCTGGACTACCTGGGTGTGTCGGGCGGTGCTGGTCATGGGGACTTCCTTTTTGGGGTTTAGCCTTATGTCGTCTGAGCTACCGTCTTCGCGAGCAAGCCCGCTCCCACAGGGGTTTTGTATACGCCACAAATCCAATGTGGGAGCGGGCTTGCTCCGGGCGGCGATCCGACGAAGAGGCCGGCCCTACCTACCGAAATATCAGATCAATCAAGCGTCGCGAAACAACCAAGGCTGGCTCGCACGATGCCTGGCTTCAAACGTCGCAATCGCATCGCCGTCCTGCAAGGTCAGGCCGATATCGTCCAGGCCGTTGAGCAGGCAGTGTTTGCGGAACGCATCGATTTCGAAGCTCAACACCTTGCCGTCAGGGCGGGTCACGGTCTGGGCTTGCAGGTCGACCTGCAACTGGTAGCCCGGATTGGCCTCGACCTGCTGGAACAGTTCATCGACTTCGGCATCGCTCAAGATGATCGGCAGCAAGCCGTTCTTGAAGCTGTTGTTGAAGAAGATGTCGGCATAGCTCGGCGCGATGATGCTGCGGAAACCGTACTCTTCCAGGGCCCACGGCGCGTGCTCGCGGCTGGAGCCGCAACCGAAGTTCTCACGGGCCAGCAACACGCTGGCGCCCTGGTAACGTTCGGCGTTGAGGACGAAGTCCTTGTTCAGCGGACGCTTGGAGTTGTCCTGGTAAGGTTGGCCCACATCCAGGTAGCGCCATTCATCGAACAGGTTCGGGCCAAAGCCCGTGCGCTTGATCGACTTCAAGAACTGCTTCGGGATGATCTGGTCGGTGTCGACGTTGGCACGATCCAAAGGCGCGACAAGACCAGTGTGCTGGGTAAAAGCTTTCATGCTGCGCTCCTTTAGATCAATTCACGGACGTCGATGAAACGACCGTTCACAGCGGCGGCCGCGGCCATGGCCGGGCTGACGAGGTGGGTACGACCACCGGCGCCCTGACGGCCTTCGAAGTTACGGTTGGAGGTCGAGGCGCAATGCTCGCCGGACTCCAAACGGTCCGGGTTCATCGCCAGGCACATCGAGCAACCCGGCTCGCGCCATTCGAAACCGGCTTCGAGGAAAATCTTGTCCAGGCCTTCCGACTCCGCCTGGGCTTTGACCAGACCCGAGCCCGGCACGACGATGGCCTGCTTGATGGTCGAGGCCACTTTGCGGCCCTTGGCGATCACCGCCGCGGCACGCAGGTCTTCGATCCGCGAGTTGGTGCACGAACCGATGAACACGCGGTCGAGCTGAATGTCGGTGATCGCCTGGTTGGCGGTCAAACCCATGTACTTCAAGGCGCGCTCGATGGAACCGCGCTTGACCAGGTCCATTTCCTTCGCAGGATCCGGCACGTTCTGGTCCACCGCCAACACCATCTCAGGCGAAGTGCCCCAGCTGACTTGCGGCTTGATCTGGGTCGCATCGAGCTCAACGACGGTGTCGAACACCGCATCGGCATCGGACACCAAGTCTTTCCAGGCTTCAACGGCCAGTTCCCATTCCGCGCCTTTCGGAGCAAATGGACGGCCCTTGACGTAAGCCACGGTCTTTTCGTCCGCAGCCACCAGGCCTACGCGAGCGCCGGCTTCGATGGACATGTTGCAAATGGTCATGCGGCCTTCAACGGACAGGTCGCGAATCGCGCTGCCGGCGAATTCGATGGCATGGCCGTTACCGCCGGCGGTGCCGATCTTGCCGATCACGGCGAGCACGATGTCCTTGGCGGTCACGCCGAACGGCAATTGGCCTTCGACCACTACCCGCATGTTCTTCATTTTCTTGGCGACCAGGCACTGGGTGGCGAGCACATGCTCGACCTCGGAGGTGCCGATACCGTGAGCCAATGCGCCGAACGCGCCGTGGGTCGAGGTGTGGGAGTCGCCGCAGACCACGGTCATGCCCGGCAAGGTCGCGCCCTGCTCCGGGCCGATGACGTGGACGATGCCCTGGCGAACGTCGTTCATCTTGAACTCGACGATGCCGTATTCATCGCAGTTGTCGTCGAGGGTCTGGACTTGCAGGCGCGAGACCTGGTCAACGATGGCGTCGATGCCGCCCTTGCGCTCCGGCGTGGTCGGTACGTTGTGGTCCGGGGTCGCGATGTTGGCATCGATGCGCCATGGCTTGCGCCCGGCCAAACGCAGGCCTTCGAAGGCTTGCGGCGAGGTCACTTCGTGGATGATGTGACGATCGATGTAGATCAGCGCGGAGCCATCGTCGCGCTGCTTGACCAAATGCGAATCCCAGAGCTTGTCGTAGAGCGTTTTGCCGGCCATCAGACGGTTCCTCATCAGCTTGTTTCTATGCCCCGGGTCTTGAAGTGCTCAATAACCCTTTGGCTTGTGAGGCTGATCCTATGGGGTTACATTAAATAACTCAAATTCATATTTTTTATGCTTTGGATAACCAACTGGAATACAACCATGGACCTGGCCAACCTCAATGCTTTTATTGCCATCGCCGAGACCGGAAGCTTCTCCGGCGCCGGCGAGCAACTGCACCTGACCCAGCCTGCGATCAGCAAACGCATCGCCGGGCTGGAGCAGCAATTGAAGGTGCGCCTGTTCGATCGTTTGGGGCGTGAAGTGAGCCTGACCGAGGCCGGGCGCGCCCTGCTGCCACGGGCCTACCAGATTCTCAATGTCCTCGATGATACGCGCCGTGCCCTGACCAACCTCACGGGCGAAGTGACCGGCCGTCTGACCCTGGCCACCAGTCACCACATCGGCCTGCACCGTTTGCCGCCCTTATTAAGGGAGTTCACCCGACGCTACCCACAGGTGGCGCTGGATATTCAGTTCCTCGATTCGGAAGTGGCCTACGAGGAAATTCTCCATGGCCGCGCCGAACTGGCGGTCATTACCCTGGCACCGGAACCCCATGCACTGGTCCAGGCCACCCCGGTGTGGGACGACCCGCTGGATTTCGTGGTTGCCCCGGAGCATTCGTTGCTCAATAACGGCAAGGTCAGCCTGGCGGACATCGCCCGACACCCGGCGGTCTTCCCCGGCGGCAACACCTTCACCCACCACATTGTGCAGCGGCTGTTTGAAGCCCAGGGCCTGACGCCCAACATCGCCATGAGTACCAATTACCTGGAAACCATCAAGATGATGGTCTCGATCGGCCTGGCCTGGAGCGTTTTGCCGCGCACCATGCTCGATGAGCAGGTGGCGCGCATACCTTTGCCGGGCATACAACTCACTCGCCAGCTAGGCTATATCCTGCACACGGAAAGGACACTGTCGAACGCCGCGCGGGCCTTCATGGCGCTGCTGGATGCTCAACTCGATCCGCCAGGGACTCAAGGCTAAGTTGTGCTACTCCTATAGAGCCGCGAATTCCCGTGCCAAACGCCCATTCAGCCTAAGGCTTGCCAATGCCCAAATCTGTTGATCGTATTCCGCCTATGCCGCGTATACAGGCACTTGACCCGAAAAACTCCGAACAGAGCTGGGAAAGTGCCTCGCAACTGTTGGCCGCGCTCAACGGCGCGCGCCTGGGTGCCTGGTATTGGGATATCGAGCGCGGGCAGATCAGCTGGTCCCGGGGTACGCAGGCGTTGTTTGGCTTCGACCCCCGCAAACCGTTGCCAGCGGATCTGGAATACCTCGACCTGCTGCCCCCGGAAGATCGCGCGAAAACCGTTCGCGCGTTCCACGCGGTCATCGCTGGCGCGCCGCTGGAGCAAATGATGCACCACCGCATCCGCTGGCCCGATGGCAGCCTGCACTGGCTGGAAATCAGCGGCAGCCTGTTGCCCGACAAGCACGGCCGGCCACGGATGATCGGTGTGATCCGCGAGATTACCCACCAGCGCCAGCGCGAACAGGCGTTGAGCAGCTCGGAAAAACGCTTCGCCACCCTGTTCCACCTGTGCCCGAACATGGTCCTGCTGACCCGCCAGGAAGACGGCCTGATCACCGAAGCCAACCAGTATTTCGAAAGCCTGTTCGGCTGGCCGGTACAGAATGCAATCGGCCGCACCACCCTGGAGCTGGGCCTGTGGGTACACCCCGAGCAACGGGACGAACTGGTCAAGGCCACCAAAGCCAAAGGCGACCTGGTCAGCATGGAAGTGCAGTTTCGCGCCAGCAATGGCCTGATCCACGACGGCATCCTCAGTGCGCAAAAGGTCGAGCTCGAAGGCCAGCCCTATCTACTGAGCACTTTCCTTGACACCACCGAACGCAAAGTCGCCGAACAAGCCCTCAAGGACAGCCAGGAACGCCTCGACCTGGCCCTGGACTCGGCGCAACTGGGCACCTGGGACTGGCACATTCCCAGCGGCATGCTCTACGGATCGGCACGGGCCGCCCAACTGCACGGTCTGGACGCCAAACCTTTCCACGAGTCCTTCGACGAGTTCTTCGAAGGCGTGCCCGGCGAAGAACGCGACACCATGCGCGACGCTTACCGCAGCCTGCGTGAAGGCCCGGCCGGCAACTATCAATTGACCTACCGCGTGCAATTGCCCGACGGCAGTTCGCGCTACCTGGAAAGCCGTGCCCGCCTCTACCGTGATGACAGCGGCGTGCCGGTGCGCATGGCCGGCACATTGCTCGACATCACCGACCAAGTGGAGCGTGAACAACGGCTGGTGGCCTCCGAAGAAAAATTCGCCACGCTGTTCCAGGTCAGCCCCGATCCGATCTGCGTCACCCACCAGGATTCCGGCCAGTTCATTGAGATCAACTCCAGCTTCACCCAGACCTTCGGCTGGAGCACCGCCGATGTGATCGGCCGCAGCGCCGACGAAATCGGCCTGTGGGACGCTTCGGCGAAAAGCCTGCGACGGATCGAACAAGTGATCCGCGAACAAGGCCTGAACAACGTGGCCATTCTGGTCCAGCACAAGGACGGACAGGCCCTGACTTGCGTGATTTCCAGCCGCCAGATCAGCGTCGGCGACCAGCCCTGCATCGTCACCACGCTGCGCGACATCACCCAGCAACAGCGCTCGGAAGCGGCGCTCAAGGCCAGTGAAGAGAAATTCGCCAAGGCCTTCCACTCCAGCCCCGACGCCATCACCATCACCGAGCGCGACACCGGGCGCTATCTGGAGGTCAACGACGGCTTCTGCCGCCTGACCGGCTACCGCGCCGAGGAAGTGGTGGGCCGCACGGTGTATCAGGTCGGAATTTGGGCCGAAGAAAAACAACGCTCGGCGCTGCTGGCCGAATTGCAGATCAAGGGCCGGGTTCATCACCAGGAAATGCTCGGGCGCAACAAGCGCGGCGAACTGCTCACCGTCGAAGTCTCGGTGGAACCGATCACCCTCAACGAAACCGCCTGCCTGCTGCTGACCGCGCGTGACGTCAGCCTGTTGAAAAACGCCGAAGCGCAGATCCGCCACCTGGCCTACCACGACCCACTGACCAACCTGCCCAACCGCGCCTTGCTGATGGACCGCCTGAGCCAGCAGATCGCCCTGCTCAAACGGCATAACTTGCGCGGCGCACTGATGTTCCTCGACCTCGACCATTTCAAGCACATCAACGACTCCCTCGGGCACCCGGTGGGCGATACGGTGCTGAAAATCATCACCGCGCGCCTGGAGGCCAGCGTGCGCATGGAGGACACCGTTGCGCGCCTGGGCGGTGACGAATTCGTGGTCCTGCTCAGCGGCCTCGAAGGCTCGCGCAGCGAGGTCAGCGATCAGGTTCGCGAAGTGGCCGACACCATCCGCGAGCTGCTGTCCGAGCCGATGTTCCTCGACGGCCAGCGCCTGCAAGTGACGCCCAGCATCGGCATTGCCCTGATCCCCGATCACGGCTCGACCCCGACCGACCTGCTCAAGCGCGCCGACATCGCGCTCTATCGCGCCAAGGACTCGGGGCGCAATACCGCGCAGATGTACCACAACACCATGCAGAAGGCCGCGAGCGAACGCCTGCGCATGGAAACCGACCTGCGCCTGGCGCTTTCCCGGGGCGAGTTTCGCGTGCATTACCAACCCCAGGTCGACGCCCGGGGCGACCGCATCGTCGGTGCCGAGGCGCTGGTGCGCTGGAGTCATCCGGAGCTCGGCGCGCAGTCACCCAACGAGTTCATCAAGGTGCTGGAAGACAGCGGGCTGATTCTGGAAGTCGGCAACTGGATCCTCGACGAAGCCTGCCAGGCCTTCAAGCAATTGATCGACAACGGTCTGGTGAATCCGTACAAATTCAGCCTGTGCGTGAACATCAGCCCGCGCCAGTTCCGCCAGAACGACTTCGTCGAACGAATTGAAAACAGCCTGGCCAGCTACGGCCTGCCCTGCTCCCTGTTGAAGCTGGAAATCACCGAAGGCATCGTGATCCAGAACCTGGAAGACACCATCAACAAAATGCGTCGCCTGAAAAAACTCGGCGTGAGCTTCGCCATGGACGACTTCGGCACCGGCTACTCCTCACTGACCTACCTCAAGCGCTTGCCGGTCGACACCCTGAAAATCGACAAGTCGTTCATCCGCGACGCCACCAGCGACCCGAACGACGCCGAGATCATCCGCGCCATCGTCGCCATGGCCCGCAGCCTGGATTTGAAAGTAATTGCCGAAGGGGTGGAAACAGCGGAGCAGCTAGAGTTCCTGCAGGGGCTGGAGTGCCATTTCTATCAGGGGTATTTGCACAGCCAGCCGTTGCCGGTGGAGGAGTTTAAAAAACTATTGAAATAACACCCCCTTGTAGGAGCGAGCTTGCTTGCGATGCACGCTAACGATGACGCGGGCTGATTGGAAAAACGCGGCTCCATCACCCTAATCGTCGTACGACCGTTGAAAAAAGCCATTCATCCCCATTTCCTACACGCATCTCGGAAACATCCTATTTACGTTTATTTCTCCGGCGCTGACCCTGTGCGCCGCACGTTGCCATGCCTCGATTTTCACTCGGGAGCCGGCACCATGTGCTTGCTGGCGGGCCCTTTGGAGCGGCTCGCTCAAGTCGCGAAAAAACAGGAGTTGATGCAATGGCCAAGGGATATTTCATTCGCAAGGGCGATAAGACCAGCTGCGGCGGCGAGGTGCTGGAGGGCGATACCCGCATCACGATGTTTGGCTTCGCCCATGCCCGCGAAGGGGACCGGGTGTCTTGCGGCAAGAGCAGCGAATTCTTTCAAATCCAGGGTGGTGTCTCGTTCATTGATAGTCACGGCAGGCCCGTAGCCGGCACGTTGGACAGTGTCAGCAGTTGTCCCTGCAAAGCCACGCTGCAGCATTCGATTACGATAACCAGCTATATCTCTCAGGCTACTCCAGCGCCCCCCACAGCCAGGGCCGTCCCTCAACCCGCGACTCCTCCTGCCCCTGCCAATCCGGTCGCGCCTCGCCAGTCCGGGCCTGCTTCGGCAGCGAAGACTGCCACGCCGACCTTCAGCGAACGGCCGGGAACGGCCTGCGAGAACCTCTGGCGCGGCTACCAGCAACGGGTCGAAAACGTCGTGGCGCCGGGTGGCAGGCTGATCACCGACCCGAAAGCGCGCAACAAGGCAATCAACGCAGCGTACGCGCAGTTGTGGCGTCATGATCAGCGCTTCCAGTGGGCGGGGCTGGCGGCCTTTGCCTCCAAGCAGGTGGGCTGCGGCCTGCTGCACGCGGCGGAGTCGATCGACAAGATGCAGACTGAAGAAGAGACGATGCAGCAGTTGAGGGACAGCGCCAGGCAAGGGCTGGTGGGTTTGCTCAGCCCCAGCGAGCGGGAAAAGCGGGCGACGATTCGGGAGTTTGAACAGCGCCAGCGCGACTACGAACAGGCCAACCGCGACAACCCGGTGTGGGGCTTCACCCATTGGGGTGTCGACAGTGCGTTGCCCCTCGCGCAACGGATGTACCGGTTCGTGCACGAGATGCTGGCCATGGGCAATACCACGCTGTTCCTGGATGTGTATCCGTTGCATGTGTTTTATGCGGAGCGGGGGTTGGAGGCGTTGAAGGCTTGTCTGGCTTCACGGAAGAACATCTATGGCACTGGTGAGCATCCGGTACTGTGGCCGGTCGGACAGGAAACGCTGAAGTTCGGGACTGAACACGATGAAATCCTGCAAGCCTTCGAGGCCATAGAGGCTGGCAACATCGCCGAAAGCGTTGAGCACCTGGCTTGGCACGAACAGAAAAATATCTTGCAACCCGCGATGTATAGCGACTGGCGGCTCAATTCGTTGCTGCTCGGTAACCATTTTTCTTACGTCATCGGTATCCCGTCCGGTGCTGCTGAGGCCGTTGAACTAACCCTGGCCAGTCAGTGCCGCCGCATTGATGACGGACGCACTATTGGGTTTGGCAACAACCCCGTTGCGGATCTGTCCGACATTCGTCAGCGCATGCCATTCGTACTCAGGGCTGCGGCGCAGTTTGACAAGCTTTTAAAGGGCAGCAATCGCCATCAAATAGAGCAAGCGATTAAGGATATCGCCGCTGGACTAGGCGTGAGATGAGCCGGCTTCGACGTACAGGCTGGCAACGAGCCTGGTTGATTATTGTCGCGCTCCTGGCAGTCGTAGTTCTCCGTGCTTGCGCAAGTGAACCGGAAATCGCACTGGTGATTGGTGAGCCTTGGGAAACCATGAGAGAACGCTCCAGTGCGGCCATTGATCCAGCCATCCCTGGGCATTTCTGGGGTAGATTGCCAAAGTCGGATGCTCGCCTTCGTCTTGCTGACCCTCAATATGGCTTTATAACTCCACTAGCGCGCTACTTCACCATTAGCTTCAAAGGTGATGAGTCAGTCAATGTTGTCCATATGTCTCCGCAAGTCGAGCCCCTGCTGCTAGACGATACGCTCAAGGTCGTGCTGGACCTGCAGGAGCAATGGCGCAAGGGTGGCTGGACGCCGAATCGGGTCAGGGAGTTTCCATCGTTCGCCGATACGCCCCAATGGCGCGCCCAACTGCGGGACGTCAACAAAGGCGGCACTGCCTACTGGCTTGCAAGCGACAAGTATCAAGTGATGCTGGTGGTTAATCGCTTTAAGGATAAAAAACGCCCCACAGAAGAGCGTTATCTCATCACGCTGGAGCTTAGTAAGTCACGGGGCGTGCGATGAGTTTGATGCATCGCGTGGGGTGGCGACGTGGTGTCGTGGTGCTCGCAGTCGCGGCTCTCCTGACAGCAGCGGCGATTCAAGTCCTGTCGGATGAGCCGGAAATCGCCCTACTCATTGGCGAGCCTTACGAGCTTATGCGCCAGCGCTCTAGTGCTGTCATCGGTCCGGCTATTCCCGGACAGGTGTCGTTCAACATTCCAAAGACTGATGCCCGTCTGCTTTTCCTGGATCCCGAGTACGGGTTTGTAACCCCGCTAGCCACATTTTTTACGATTATTTATAACAAAGAGAAGATCATCAGTGTCCGCATGTCCCCGCAAATCGAGCCACTACTACTCGACGACACCTTCAAGATCATACTGGATCTGCAAGAGCAATGGCGTAAAGCCGGCTGGGTACCCATCCGGGTCAAGGACTTCCCATCGTTCGCCGACACCCCGCAATGGCGAGCCCAACTGCGCGATGTCAACAAAGGCGGTACAGCCTACTGGCGAGCGGGTGACAAGTACCAACTGATGCTGGTGGTCAGTCGCTTCAGGGACAAAAAGCGTCCCACCGAGGAACGCTACCTCATCACATTGGGAATCCACCGATCACGGGGCGTGCAATGATTATTTTGCAGTGCATGGGGCTGGACTTGAGTCAAAAAAAGACCCCGACAAGTCGGGGTCTTTTAATTTCGGCCGGCTACCTGATCAATCACACGACCCGGCTTCGGGCTCGACTCAGTGTTGCAGAGCCTTCTTCTGCGTGCCGTTGATCGGGATGCGCTTGGCTTTCGCCTCTTCCGGAATCACCCGCAGCAGGTCGATGCTCAAAAGACCGTTGCTCAGGCCGGCAGCCTTGATCTCGATGTGATCCGCCAGACGGAAGGACAGTTTGAAGGCACGTTGCGCAATGCCCTGATACAGATAAGTGACGTCTTCGTTCGCGTCGCGTTTACCGCCACTGATGGTCAGCACACCCTTCTCGACTTCGAGTTCCAGATCTTCTTCCTGGAAACCGGCTGCGGCAATGACGATGCGGTATTGATCGTCGCCGTGTTTCTCCACGTTATAGGGTGGATAGCTGCTGCCTGGTTCGTTGCGCAGGGCGGTCTCGAACAGGTCGTTGAAACGGTCGAAACCTACCGAGGAACGGAACAGTGGGGCCAGGGATAATGTAGTAGCCATGATGCAAATCTCCTGAAAACAATCAGCAAGGTTTTTTGTCTCCGCGACCCGAATTCGGCATCGCGTAATCCTTAGATAGGGATCGCTGATTGCATTTCAAGAGATTATTTTCTGCTTTTTTTGTAAAAAGTTTCAGGCCGCCTCTGCCACCGGCAGCCCCAGCAAACGCGAGACGTTATCCAGCTCGGTCTCACGACGCAGCACGGTGAACAGTTCCACCGCCTCGGGATAATTGCGGGTCAGCATCGCCAGCCATTGCTTCAGGCGACCCGGCGACTGGCGTGGCGTCATCTGCGCCTTGGCTTGCAGCCAGAAGTCCTGGATCAGCGGCAGCAGCTCGGCCCAGGTCATCTCGACCACCTCCTCACCGGCCCGCGCCGCGGCGATCTGCCGGGCGAGATCCGGACGCGAAACCAGGCCGCGACCGAGCATGATGTCTTCCACGCCGCTGATCTCGCGGCAGCGCCGCCAGTCTTCGACGCTCCAGATGTCGCCGTTGGCGAACACCGGCACCTTGACCACGTCCTGCACGCGAGGGATCCACTCCCAGTGCGCTGGCGGCTTGTAGCCGTCGACCTTGGTCCGCGCATGCACCACGATGTGCTCGGCGCCGCCTTCGGCCAGGGCCGTGGCACATACCAGCGAACCGTCCGGGCTGTCGAAGCCCAGGCGCATCTTGGCGGTGACTGGAATGTGCGCGGGGACGGCACGACGGACGTGCTCGACGATCTGGTTGAGCAGCTCGGGCTCCTTGAGCAATACCGCGCCACCACGGGATTTGTTGACGGTCTTGGCCGGGCAACCGAAGTTCAGGTCGATCACTTCGGAACCCAGCTCGCAGGCCAGCGCGGCATTTTCCGCCAGGCACACGGGGTCGGAACCGAGCAGTTGCACACGCAGCGGCACACCGGAGGCCGTCCGGGCACCGTTGAGCAACTCCGGGCCGAACTTGTGGAAATAGGCAGGTGTCAGCAACTGGTCGTTGACCCGAATGAACTCGGTCACGCACCAGTCAATACCACCCACGCGGGTCAGCACATCGCGCAGGATGTCGTCGACCAACCCCTCCATGGGCGCCAAAGCAATTTGCATGAAAAACACACTCGAGGAAAAACGTGCGGCAGTTTACTGGGTTCAGAGAAAATCTGCAGAACATCGCAGATCCATTGTGGGAGCGAGCAAGTCGGACCGCCGCACCGCCGCTCCCACAGAAAGTCAGGGTTGTACCAACTCCTGCGCCCGGATCGCCGGGCCATAGCCCTCGATGAATTCAGTCGGCATGCGCTTGGGTTTGCCGGTGGACAGTTCGATGCAGACAAACGTGGTCTGCGCGCGCAATAACGTGGTGTTGTCGCTGGGGCGGATCAACTGGAAGTGCCGGGTCATTTTCAGGCGCTGATCCCAATCGACGATCCAGGTCGCCAATTGCAACTCATCGTCCTCATAGGCTGCCGCCAGGTAATCGATCTCGTGTCGCACCACCGCCATGGCCCGGTCCAGCCGCCGATATTCGACCAGGTCCAGGCCAAGGCGCTGGGAGTGGCGCCAGGCACAGCGTTCGAGCCAGGTCACGTAGACCGCGTTGTTCGCATGCCCCAACCCGTCAATGTCCTCGGCGCTCACTTGCAGATCAATGATGAACGGCGTTTCCCGATCCCAGCCCATGCCCGACTCCCTGGTCAGATAATTTCGACCGGGGCAGTGTAACGGAAGCTCAGGCGGATTGGCGCGATTGCAGACTGCGCCCGGCCAGCAGTGATAACACGCCATCAATCACCTGCGGGTCAGCCAACACTCGCTGATGACCACCGTCCTTCAAACGCAACAAGCGACTGTCGAACCAGGCTTCGTGAATCAGCTGGGATTCCTTCACCAGGACGAAGTTGTCGTCTTCGGCGTGGACAATCAGGCCAGGCATGTCGAGTTGATAGTGCGCGACATCCAGCATCGCGGCTCGCATGCCAACGTCTTGCTCGACCTGGCGAATGAACGCCGAGCGGGCCTTCGGTGGCAGCCCGACATAGCGGGCAAAGCCACGCAACACGCCGAGAATTCGCGCCGGAGCGGCAATGGTGACCAGGGTTTCGGTGCGCAAGCCCAACTGGACCGCGAGCATCGCACTGGCGCCGCCCATGGAGTGGCCGATGACCGCTTGCAGGGGGGGCAGTTCGGCGGCCGCTTCAAGCATGGCGCGGGCGAACAGCACCACATTCGCTTCGCTGCCCGGCGAGCGACCGTGGGCCGGACCATCGAGAGCCACGACCGAGTAACCGGCATCGACCAGCGCGGTGATGAGGCTGGCAAACTGCGTGGGCCGCCCTTCCCAACCATGCATCAGCAAGACTGCCGGGCCCTGGCCCCAGCGCAAGGCCGAGAGGCCGAAACGCAGGGTGATTCGCTCGGACCTGGCCAACAGTGGCAGCTCCCAGTCACGCAGCGGCAGATCCCGTGGCGTCATGAACGCCTGTCGCATTTTGCTTGCGACCAGTTTCGGGGCAAACCAGCCCAAGGTGCCATTAACGCCACGAACCCACTTTAACGCGCTCATCGCATTCTCCTCAGGCCGCAGCCTTCAGGTCAGCGCACTGCCGATTTGGCGGCGCGCAGTAATCGATCGGACAACTCTCCCGGCCCCAGCGCTCGCGCCAGAGCCAGCCCACCCACCATCAAGGCCATGTCGGCCAGGGCTTTTTCGGTTTCTTCGGGGCTGGCCGCCAACTGCGCGACCATCAGCTCCATATGCTCATTGAGCGCAACACGAAACGCTTCCGGCAACCGCCCCAGTTCGCCGACCGATGCCGGGATCGGACAGGCCGATTCGGAGGAATCACGGTGCTTGCGCGACAAATAAAACGCCGCCACCAGCGCCCGGCGCTCTTCACCCGTCAACTCCGAGTCCATGTCGGCAATCAGGTCACGGCGGTGACCGAGCAATTGCCTGAACGCCTCGAGCATCATCGCGTCCTTGCTTTCGAAGTGGGCGTAGAAGCCGCCGACCGTCAGGCCCGCCGCGCCCATCACTTCGCCCACGCTTGGCTCGGCCGGGCCGCGCTGAATCAGCGCTGCGCTGGCAGCCTTGAGGATGCGCTCGCGGGTTTGAGCTTTTTTATCGTTCATCGTTGCCTCCGAATATTACGATTGAAATATTATTCTCATAATAAATTTTAGCAAGTCATGGGTGTGACCGCTGGTCTGAAGAACAGTTTTTTTGGGAAAAGGAGGAATTTGGCCAAACGCCAGACAAACAAAAGGGCCATTCAATAATTGAATGACCCTTATAAAATCCCGCAGAGCGGGTAATCGTGGCGTCCCCTAGGGGACTCGAACCCCTGTTACCGCCGTGAAAGGGCGGTGTCCTAGGCCACT
>Ga0209281_1000390_pt1 | contig 69322 bp, 76 predicted proteins | sample MedtruBG_FD_187514 | JGI IMG/M metagenome (GOLD analysis project Ga0209281, IMG submission 187514) | Root nodule microbial communities of legume samples collected from California, USA - Medicago truncatula BG (SPAdes) (version 2) | ecosystem: Host-associated > Plants > Roots > Nodule | place... | reverse complement strand
GTCGACGATGTGTTCACCACTCACGGCTCGGCCAACATCAATACCCGCAGCATGCAGGTCGATAGCGAACTGAATATTGCGCATGAATGGGCGAGTGTGACGCAGGCGATGCGGCGGCGGTTGTGGGATATGCATACGAATGGATTGGGCGCGCAGGATGATCCGGAGGAAGCGTTCGAAGCTTGGCAGTGGATCATCGACGACAACAAAGACTTTCAGGAAGACAAGGATGTGCCTTGTGCCCCCGTCGTTGAGTTCTACTTCGGTAAATCAGACCTGTCGGACCTCGACTGATGCGACGGGTCTTGTTGTTGTCATGCCTGCTGCTGCTCACCTGCGATACCAGTAATCCTACTTCTACTTCGACCAAGGAAGCGCCCTTGAACCCTTTGACTGAAGCCAAGGCCAATATGGCCTTTACCTGTGTGCACGAGCAGATCCCCACGGCCTCCGCCGAGGCCGATGTGCTGTTCCATTACGCGCGCTGGTTGCAAAAGAACAACCAACTCAAACAGGACAAGACCGTCGATGGAGAGATCGAACGTTTATATCGCATCGCCAGTGAGAACGGCCACTACAAGGCCAATATCAACCTGCAGAACGGTGCGATGCGCGGTACTTTCAAACTCCGTGGTGAAGAGCATTTGCGCATGAGTGAACAACTGATCAACGCGGAAGTGGCAACGGGATATTACTTTGTCGGTATCTTTTTGCAGCACGGCGCAGGCGGGTTGCAGCAAGATCACGAAATGGCCTTGCGTTACTACCGCAAAGCCGCCGATCAGGGCAATGCGCAAGCTCAGGCAGTTGTAGCCGACAAGTTGGCGCCGATTGATATTGCCCCGGATGTTGCGCGGCAGATGCGCCGTTGCGCAGCTGAACAAGGTCACGGTAAATCAGCCGTCGCCCTAGGTGTCCACTTTAAGAACAAAGGAAAGTACCAAGAAGCGCTTGAGGTCTTCCAGATGGGCGTTGTAGCTGGTAGCGACGGTGCTGCCGGCCGGTTGGAAAAAGGCTTCCGTGGCCCTAAGCCAGATAACCGCTTGCTCTACCTCGGCCAACAGGAAGACCTCGAACGCGCCGAACGCTACAAAAAAATCTGGAAAATCCTCTCGGGCTACTCCTACGCCAATCCCAAGGTCCCCGAGATCAACGAAATCCTCCCGCTGCCGCCTGCCCCGTTACCCGCCTGGGACGGCAAACTGCAATGGCTCGAAAAACGCCTGGCCAATGTCCCACCAGAAAAGCCCAGCGAAGCACTGATTCACCAACTGGCCAAGGCCAAAGTCCTCGAACCCGCCACCGGCCGGCCCATGCCCGGCTCCTCGGCCTTCATACCGATCGACTACATCAAAAGACCGACCTGCATCAGCGGCCAAGCCTGCACGCATACCGGTTATTGGCTGGCGGAAAGTATCGCCGGTCAATCCTGGTGGCGCCTGGAAAAAGGCGAGCCCCGGCGCTTCGAGAAGGGCGACATCATGCCGACCCTGAACGTCAAGCATCGTCACAGCCGATTCCTGCTCGCCGACCGTGTGACGGTCGAGGAGGAAAATATCGAATGGAGACTGTTCGGTGAGGTCTGAGTATTTATGGAGCTGTTTGATACTCATCGCCTTGACCGGTTGTGGCGCCAACAGTGCCGAGCCTTTGTCGGTGGACTTTGTAAACCCGCTCACCGATATCAACGTTGATCTCGCCTTCACCTGCCAACACGAAACAATTCCGGCGCCGCCCGCTGAGGCCGATGTGCTGTTCCATTACGCGCGCTGGTTGCAAAAGAACAACCAACTCAAGCAGGACAAGATTGTTGATGCGGAGATCGAGCGCTTGTACCGCATCGCCAGTGAGAACGGTCACTACAAGGCCAATATCAATCTGCAGAACGGTGCCATGCGCGGGTATTTCGGACTCCGTGGCGAAGAGCATTTGCGCATGAGTGAGCAACTGATCAACGCGGGAGTGGCAACGGGATATTACTTTGTCGGCATTTTCCTGCAGAACGGTTCGGCGGGACTACAGAAAGATCACGAAATGGCGTTGCGTTACTACCGCAAAGCCGCCGATGAAGGTAATCCGCTAGCTCAAGCCTATGTCGCAGACAAGTTGGCGCCGATCAACATTGCCCCGGACGTTGCCCGGCAAATGCGCCGTTGCGCTGGGGAGCAAGGAAACGGCAAAGCGGCAAGAGCACTAGGTATTAATTTATCGACGAAAGGGCGTTATCAGGAAGCACTCGAAGCATTCCAGCACGGGGCAGCGGCCGGTGACAGCACTTCGACTTCTTTTTTGAGCAAAGGCTTCCGTGGTCCGGAGCCGGATGATCGGATGTACTACCTGGGCCAACAGGAAGACCTCGAACGCGCCGATCGCTACGAAAAAATCTGGAAAATCCTCTCGGGTTACTCCTACGCCAATCCCAAAGTCCCCGAGATCAACGAGATCGTCCCACTGCCGCCTGCCACGTTGCCTGCTTGGGACGGCAAGCTCCAATGGCTCGAAGAACGCCTGGCCAATATCCCACCAGAAAAGCCCAGCGAAGCACTGATTCACCAACTGGCCAAGGCCAAAATCCTCGAACCCGCCACCGGCCGGCCCATGCCAGGCTCCTCGGCCTTTATACAGATCGACTACATCAAACGACCGACCTGCATCAGCGGCCAAGCCTGCACGCATACCGGTTATTGGCTGGCGGTAAGTATCGCCGGTCAATCCTGGTCGCGCCTGGAAAAAGGCGAGCCCCGGCGCTTCGAGAAGGGCGAGATCATGCCGACCCTGAATGTTCAGCATCGTCTTTGCCGCTTCTTGCTCGCCGACCGAATGACCGTCAAAGAGGAAAACATCGAATGGAGATTGTTCGGTGAAGCCTGAGTATTTACTGATCTATATATTGGCCGCGGCCTTGATCGGCTGTGACACTTCCTCAGCCAATCGACCGGAGACGGCCAGTGGTCAAGTGCATTGAATCGAGACAAACCCCGCCTGTCCGGCCGCTCGGCTGATAGCCATGAGGGGGCGCCATTGCGGTCTCAAATCTCAGGCAAAAAAAATCCCAGGCAGCTGATGGACGCCCGGGATTTAAAAATGCATAAACCGTGGTGGTGAACGCGGCGCGGATATTACGGAATATTTCGGCCTGTAACAAGATATTTTTATTCACTATCCGGTTACTAATCCTTCTAACCCCTTCAATATCCACATATTTTTTAAGGGAGAACTACAAGAACCAACGATACTCCCGCGCGCTGATGTCATGCAGAAATGCCAGATGATCCTGACGCTTGTTTTCGCAATAGACGTCCACGAACTCCGCCCCCAAGCCTTCGCGCAGCGATGCATGATTTTGCATGGACTGCACGGCTTCAAGCATTTCCAGCGGAAAATCGATGCCACTGCCGCGGTCTTCGTTGAGCGGTGCAATCGGCTCGCGCTCCCCTTCCAGACCCTGTTCCAGCCCCACCAGAATCGCCGCCAACGCCAGATAGGGGTTGGCATCGGCGCCCGCCAGGCGATGTTCGATGCGCAGATTCTTGATGTCCGACTCCGGAATACGCAAGCAGGCATCGCGATCCTCGAAGCCCCAACTGGCGCGGGACGCGACGTTCACCGTGCCGCTCAAGCGGCGCATGGCGTTGTGGTTCGGGGCAAAGATCGGCATGCAGTGCGGCAACACATCCAGGCAACCGGCCACCGCATGGCGCAGCGCCCGCTGGCCGTTCGCCGCCAGCAGGTTGTTGCCGGCCTGGTCATACAGGCTGACATGCACGTGCATGCCGCTACCGGGGTGCTGCAAGTAGGGTTTGGCCATGAAGCTGGCGCGGTAGTTGTGCTTGAGCGCCACGCCCCGGGTGCTGCGACAGAACAGGGCAGCCCAGTCGGCGGCGCGCAGGCCGTCATCGCAATGGCCGAAGTTGATTTCGAACTGGCCCGGGCCGAGTTCGGCGGTGATCACCGTGGCATCGACGCCTTGGGCTCGCGCGGTCTCGACCATTTCATCGAGCACCGGGGCGAAGCGCGACAGGCGTTCGATGTGCATGTTCGGCTGATCGTCGGCATCGCCACTCAGCTCATCACGGGGAAATTGCGGCAAGCCGTCCTTCAAGCGACTGTCGAACAGGTAGAACTCCAGTTCGAAGGCCACCACCGGGAAAATGCCCTTGCGCTTGAGCCGCTCCAGCACCCGCGCCAGCACTTCGCGGGGTTCGAATTCGATGGGTTTTTCGGTGCCGTCGGAGGTGATCAGCATCTGGCCCAAGGGCTGCTTTTCCCAGCTCACCAACTTCAAGGTGCCAGGCACCAAACGGCGCAGTGCATCCGGGTCACCATCGTTGAAGCAGTAATCGCCGATCTTGAACAGTCCGCCCTGGGTGCCGAGCAGCACGCAGTTCTGCGGCAGCTTCAGGGCACTGCCGGCAGCGACTTTTTCCAGCATCTCGATCGGGTAGCGCTTGCCGTAGAAATGCCCCGGAATGTCCAGGGATATCAGGTCGACGTAACGCACTTCGGGGTTGCAGTGGCGGAAGTTGCGAACCTCGGCCAGCAGTTCAGAGCACACAGCATCCATCGTTTTGGTCCTTGTTGTTATCAGGTGTAAACCCAAAGCACGCGGGTCAGTTGGTCGGACAGGTTGCCGTAGCGGCAGTGCGCATGGCTGGCCAGTTGAAAGCTGTCACCGGGATGCAGGGTCACCGGTTCGTTGTCGTCGAGCCACAGGGTCAGTTGCCCTTCCAGGACATAACCGCCCTGCTCCGAGCTGTCCTTCATGTGCCGGTCGCCGCTGCTGGCGCCGGCTTCGAGCTGGCTTTCGAGCATCGAAAAGGACGCGCGCATCTTTGGCGAAACGAGGATGTCGGTGATGCCGTCGGCGTAGTACAGCGTGCGGCGTTCGTCCGGGCGGGTGACCCAGGACAAGGCCATGGGTTTGGGCAGACTGTAGAAATAGGTGGTCGGCACCCCCAGGGTTTCGCTGATGGCGGTCAGGTCCGCCACGGTCGGGCGCGACAGGCCACGCTCGACCTGGGATAGAAACCCCACGGAACGACCGATTTTGTCCGCCAGTTCCTTGAGGGTGTATTTCTTGTGCTTGCGCAGGTCCTGGATCAGGATCGCCAGCGCCGAGATTTCTTCTTGCATGTCCATCTAGAGGCTTCCAGAAAGTGTCGCTTCAAATGCTGTCGCGCAGTCGATACCAGGCCTTGCCGATGGCTTCCAGTGGCGCGGCCAGGTATTTGCCGCCGGGAAAACTGCCGTTGTTCAGGCCCTGGTACAGGGACAATTCGTCGGGCTGGCCGAGTACCGCGTCGGACACCGCCCGCGCCGCGGCGAGTGTCGGCAGCACGCCATGCCCGGAATACCCCTGCATCCAGTACAGATCGCCACGCCGGCCGATATCCGGCGTGCGCTTGAGGGTCAGGTCGATGTGGCCGCCCCAGGCAAACTCCAGATCGACGCCGGTGAGTTGCGGGAACACGCGCTCCAGGAACGGCCGGGTCGCGGCGGCGATGTCCTTGGGCATGCCGCCCAGGTAAGTGCAACCACCGCCGAACAGCAGGCGGTTATCCGGGGTGCGACGGAAATAATCGAGTACGAACTGGTTGTCGGTCACGCACACGTTGCTTGGCAGCAGCGCGGTGGCTTGCTCCTTGGAGAGCGGCGCGGTCGCGACTTGATAGGTCCCGACCGGCAACACGCAACTGGCCAGTTGCGGATCGAGTCGATCGAGGTAAGCGTTGCACGCCAGCACCAGCACATCGGCGCGAATACGACCACGCTCGGTGGTCACCACAAACCCGTCGCCCTCCTCGCCATAGCTCAGCGCCTTGCTTAGCTCATGGATGCGGCCACCGGCACGCTCGATCGCATCGGCCAGGCCCAGGGCCAGTTTCAGCGGATTCAAATGCCCGCCTTCGGGATCGAACAGGCCGGCCTGATAACGCTCGCTGGCAACCCACCGGGGCAATTCGCTGCGCTCGATAAATTGCAGTTTGTCGTGGCCCCACTTGTGGCTGGCCTCGTGTTGCCATTCGGTCAGCAGGCCTACCCGACGGGGCATTACCGAGGTCCACAGATGACCGGCGCGGTAGTCGCAATCGAACTCATGGCGGCCAGGCAAGTCACGCAGTTCCCGCGCGGCACAGCGCATGCCGTCCCACAGGCGCCGCGCCCGCTCGTAACCCAGCGCCGCTTCCAGCGGTGGCATGTCGCACGACCAGCCGAGGATCGCCTGCCCGCCATTACGCCCGGACGCGGCCCAGGCCACCCGGCTGGCTTCGAGCAAGGTCACGCGCTTGCCGGCCAGCGCCAGGCGCAAAGCCGTGTGCAATCCACTGAAGCCGGCCCCGATGATCAGCACTTCGGTGTCTTGCTCACCTTCCAGTGCGGCTCGATCGACCAGACGATCGGCGCAGGTATGGGCGTAGTAACTGGCGACATGCCGGGTAGATTGCTGAAACATACGGCCTCGTGAAATTTTGTATTTTTAATTTCATGAAAAAATACACGGTAAATTTCACACAGGCAAATGGCACGCAAAAAAAACCGGATGCACGCCAGGCATCCGGTTTTTTCTCAATTGAGTCGAAAAACGGTCGGTGACCGATTTTCACCCTCCCGCGCTTACAAACAGTCGCGCACGATTTTGCGCAGGTCGCCTGACTTGGCCCAAGGTGGCCCCTGATAGAGCGAAACCCGGCTGCCGTCCTTGTATTTCACGATATCCAGCACTTCGTCGGCCGTGATCACGCTGGGCGCCGTGATGCGGTATCCATTGGATATCGAAACCTGAGTGGTATTCGATACTTCCTTTTTCCAGGCAGGCAACACACACGCCGCATACTCTTTTGGCGTTTTTTCGCTCTGCTTGCTGACATTTGGCTCGCCCGGTACCAGCGACGCCGGCAACGAACACCCGGCCAGTAATGCCAGCGCGACCCCTCCCATCAACATCCGCATGCTGCTTCCTTTAATTCGAAAAAAGAAAATGTAGCTCGCCATCGTCCCTACAGCCATCCCCAACGATTCGGCGACTTTCATTGATATCACTTTGCCCGTTTAGTTCCTTGCTTTCAGATAAAGCAGGAAAGCGTACTGTCATGTTCACGCTTATTTCCCCGACCAAAGGAAAACCCGCTCAATCAGACGAACATAACATCCGGCCCGGTAAACAGGTCTAGAATTCCTGAATGAAGCACTCAGGAGGTCATTATGTGGCTTAACGAATCGGAACAGGAACTTCGGCGCGATCTGCAGGGGCTTGCGTCAGATTTGCGCTGGTCGGCCGTGGAGCTGTTGCGCATCGAGCAGCAATTGCGCCTGCTTGGCAATGACATCGACGCGCAAGCCGTTCAGAAGCTGTGCGCCTTGTTTCAGGGCGATGAAGCAAAACTGTCCGGCTACGCCGAGGAAGTGAAAGCCAAGGTTATTAGCCGCAACAAGGCTCAATAGCGGGAGCGCTGCCATGAACAGGCCTCTAATTACGCTGGTCGTCGTACTGACCGCGTTGGCAGGCTGCAGCACCAACTCGATCTACCAGGACCAGCCTCTGGTCGCGAAAGTCGACACCGGCATGACCCAGGAGCAAGTCCGTCAAATCGGCGGCCAGCCCCTGACGGTCAGCGACCGTACCGCCGAACCCGGCACGTGCTTTGACTACAGGCTGACTCAGTCCGGCCATCAACAAGCGTTCAATGTCAGCTTCGACGGCCGGGGCATGGTCGACCACAAGAGTTTCATGACCTGCGCGCAATGGAGCAATACGCAGCTTAAGGCCCGGGAGCCCTCCCGCGCCGGTGGAGGTGGTGGCTACTAGCGTCGTAGCATCATGAAAAAGCCCCGGAGAACCGGGGCTTCTGGCCTGATTTCATTTTGTCTGATGGCTGCCCGCAGGCTTGCCAGTACGCGCCCTGTAGCCGGGCAACGAAGCGGCAAACGCCAGTGCTTCTTCTCGACTGGCAAACGAGCCCAGTCGGTCGCCCTGGGTGCACACCCGCCAGGGGCCGTGGTTCACACTGAGTACGTCGTAACCGTTCATGTGCATTTTGTTCAGCATCGGAACACTCATAGTCACCTCCTTTTGGGCAGTGATATCAGGTTGACTTGCTAACCTTACACCCACCCTTGTCCAAAATACCGACCAGCCGTCGCCATGGAAATTCCTTCTTTCGGTTGCACTTTTCGTCGCGTCGGCCGCTCAAATTACCCAGATAGCAGCACAATCGCGGCCCTGGCCCGAATGCTGCATCTGCATGCCTTTTCCATGACAACGGACATCGGGTAATCCATGAAAGTACGCGCAACGATCATCTGCGAGCAGGACAGGCATGTACTGCTGGTACGCAAGCGTGGAGGACGCTGGACGTTGCCCGGCGGCAAGCTTGAACGGGGTGAAAGCGCCGCCGATGCCGCCGTTCGCGAGCTGCGGGAGGAAACCGGCTTGCGGGTCGACGAGTTGGTGTACGTGCTGGAGCTGGAATCGGACGACACCCGACATCACGTATTCGAGGTGTCGGTACTGAACCTTGAGCAACTGCGGCCGCTGAACGAAATCACCGATTGCATCTGGCACCCTCTGGATGCGGTCCACAACCTGAACATCAGCGACACCATGCGCAGTATTGTCGGCACCTTTGTGCGCCGCCTGTAGGCCCTAGCCTTTGGCCAACGCCGTCGCGGCCCTGTCGATCAACGCCGCCACTTCGGCGGGCATCGAAGCCAATGATGCGTGGCTGGCATGCAAGGTCAGAATCTCCCGGGCGTTGAGCCGCGCCGCCATCCATTGCTGGTTCTGAGGCGCGATCATCCGGTCTGCGGTCGAAACCTGATACCACGATGGCTTGTTCTTCCAGGCCACCGTGCCAATGGTGTCGCCAAAGGTGCTCGCCAGCGGTGCTTTCTGGGTGAGGCCCATGACCAACCCTTCGGTCGCCGGCAGGTCCTGGCAGAAGCTCTCGTGGTAGAGCTCGGGCTTGACCCACAGGTAACCGTCGCTATCCGGGGTCAGGTTTGCCGCTGCCGCAGGCGGGTGCCGTTGCGTGATGCCACCGGGACTTTCGCCAGCGTCCGGGGCGAACGCGGCGATGTACACCAACCCGACCACGTTCGGCAAATCACCCGCTTCAGTGATGACCGCGCCGCCATAGGAATGCCCCACCAGCAGCACCGGACCGGGCACCTGGGCAACCATCTTGCGCGTGCGCTCGGCATCCTCGGCCAGGGACGTCAGCGGTAACTCGACGGCACGAATGTGCGTGTCACCCCGGCTGAGCAACTTGACGATGACCTTGTTCCAGTGGGCGGCACCGCCCCAGAAACCATGGACCAGCACGATCGTGGGTTTGTCACTCATCACCATGACTCCGTTCGCCGAAGGGGTTGTTCGCCGCTCGCCTCAGCCCTGATCGCCACCGCCCACGGGCATGACCATGCCGGTGATATAGGACGCATCGTCGCTGGCCAGAAACAGAATAGCCCCCGCTTGCTCATCCAGGGTGCCGTAGCGTTTCATCAGACTGCTGTCGAGGGTCTGGTCGACGATCTGCTGGTACCAGAGTTTTTCCTGCTCACTCTGCTCGGCACCGTTGCGGGGTATGCGTCGCGGCGGCGCTTCGGTGCCGCCCGGCGCCGTGGCATTGACACGCACGCCGCGACCGGCGGTTTCGAACGCCAGACAAGCGGTCAAGGCATTGACCCCACCCTTTGCCGCACCGTAGGGCACACGGTTGAGGCTACGGGTGGCGATGGAGGATACGTTGACGATCGCACCACTGCCCTGCTCCAGCATGAACGGCAGCGCGGCATGGCAACACCACAAGGTCGGGAACAGTGAACGACGAACCTCGGCCTCGATCTGCGAGGCTTCATAGTGCTCGAACGGCTTGGCCCAGATCGTCCCGCCGACGTTATTGACCAGCACATCGAGGCACCCGAAGCGCTCGACGGCGGTTTGCATCACCCGACTGCATTCCTCGTATTGCTCGAGGTCGGCGGTCAGGGCCATTACCTGGGTGGTTGACGCCAACTGCTGCTGGGCTTCGAACACCAGGTCGGAGCGATCCACCAGGATCAGCTTCGCCCCTTCGGCGGCCATGCGCTCGGCCACCCGCCGCCCGATGCCTTGGGCGGCGCCGGTGATCAGGGCGACTTTTTCGTGGAATCTGTTCATGTGTACCTCATCGGTCAATGACGATGTATCGGTCGAAACACAATCCTGTGGGAGCGGGCTTGCTCCCACATTGGGTCTTTACCGACACCGGGAGTTCGTGTGCGACTCACGCCGCGCTGGCAGCAAACTTTTCGTAGTAGAAGTTGGCCGGCGCGATGCCCTGTTCGCGAATGAACTGGCTGACCGCCTCGACCATCGGCGGCGGGCCGCACAGGTAGACGTCGACGTCGCCATCGTTCAGGTGCTTCGGCTCGATGTGCTGGGTCACATAGCCCTTGAGCGGGTGTTGGCTCTCGGGGCTGGCGACGCAGGCGCTGAAGGTGAAGTTGGGGATGCGCGCGGCAAAAGCTTCGAGGCGGTCGATTTCCACCAGGTCGAAATCGTGGGTCACGCCGTAGATCAAATGCAGCGGGTGATCGCTGCCCTGCTCGGCGATCTTTTCCAGCATCGCGGTGAACGGCGCCAGCCCGGTGCCACCGGCCAGCAGCAACAGCGGCCGACGGATGTCGCGCAGGTAGAAGCTGCCCAAGGGACCGGCCAGGCTCATGCAGTCGCCGGCCTTGGCCATGCCGGTCAGGAAGCTGCTCATCAGGCCGCCGGGCACGTTGCGAATCAGGAAGCTGACCTCGCCATCGCGCTGCAACGAGCTGAACGAATAGGCACGAGTCTGCTCGCTGCCGGGAATCCCCAGGTTCACATATTGCCCTGGCAGGAACGCCAGCTTGCTCAGGGCTTCGCCCTTGATCGACAGCGCGATGGTGCTGTCGGACAGCTGGCGCACGGCGCTGATGGTGGCGTCGTAGCTGGCCTGACGGGTGCGGCAGACCTCGGAGGACGTCGGCACCCGCACCACGCAATCGCTCTGCGCACGCATCTGGCAAGTCAGGACAAAACCCTGCGCGGCCTCTTCCGGGCTGAGGGCGTCTTCGATGTACTCCTCGCCCAGATCGTATTGACCGGCTTCGGCAAAACACTTGCAGGTGCCGCAAGCGCCGTCGCGGCAGTCCAGCGGGATGTTGATGCCCTGGCGGTACGCGGCATCGGCCACGGTTTCGCCGACGTTGGCGTCGATGAACCGGGTGACGCCGTCTTCAAAGTTGAACGCAATGGAATGGGTCATGACGGCAGTCTCACAAGTGATAAACATCGATGACCTGGCGAACGTAGTCGTTCTTCAGGATCACTTTCTTGGCCAAGATCCGCGGGTTCTCACCGCGCACATCGAGGGTGTAGAAACTGCTGCCGAAATAGCTGTCGACGGTCTTGTAGCGAAAACTCAAGGTGTGCCAGTTGAAGCGCACCTTGCACACGCCGTCGGCCTGTTCGAGCAGCTCGATGTTGCTGATGTTGTGGGAGGTGCGGGTGTCCGGCACGCTGGCGCTGGAGCGCTCGGTCTTGATGCGGAAGATGCGGTCTTCCAGGCCGGTGCGGTTGCCGTACCAGATCAGCGAGATTTCCCGTTGTGGGTCTTCGGTCAATTCATCGTTGTCGTCCCAGGACGGCATCCAGTACGTCGCGTCGGGGGCGTACATTTCCAGCCATTCGTCCCACTGGCGGTCATCGAGGTAGCGTGCTTCTCGGTAGAGAAAGTCGCGCACGGCATCAAAGGAAATACTCATTGCACGTCCTCCACGGCGATCAGTTTCGACTGCTCGGCCGCCAGGGCCTTGAGCATGGTCTGCTGCCAGTATTTGTGTTGCAGCACGAACAGACCCTCGTCTTCGGTGCGCACGCCACTGAGCAGCGGATGCAGGTCAATCTCTTTCGCGGCCTCGTCAGCGCCTTCGATCCAGTGCTCGGCACCCCGGGACATGTCATTCCAGGTGGTGACGCTGCCCTGGTAGCTGGTCTGGCAGGAGCGGAATTCCTCCAGGTCGTCTGGCGTGGCCATGCCGCTGACGTTGAAGAAATCTTCGTACTGGCGAATCCGGCTGGAACGGGCGTGGTCGCTCTCGCCTTTGGGGGCGATGCAGTAGATGGTGATTTCCGTGCGGTTGACCGAGATCGGCCGGGCGATGCGGATCTGCGAGCTGAACTGGTCCATCAGGTACACGTTCGGGTACAGGCACAGGTTGCGCGAATTCTCGATCATCCAGTCGGCGCGGGCCTTGCCGAAGTCTTGCGCCAGTTCATCGCGGCGCTCGTACAGCGGACGGTCTTCGGGGTTGGCCCAACGGGTCCAGAGCAGCATGTGGCCCTTGTCGAAGGAATAGAAACCACCGCCCTGCTTGGCCCAGCTGCCGGCGCTCATGGTCGGATTGCTGTCGCCGGCCTCGCGCTGCTTGCGCTGGTTCTGGGTGGCCGCGTAGTTCCAGTGCACGGAGCTGACGTGGTAGCCGTCGGCGCCATTCTCGGCGGTGAGCTTCCAGTTGCCTTCGTAGATGTAGCTGGAGGAACCGCGCAGCACTTCCAGGCCATCGGCGGACTGGTCGACGATCATGTCGATGATCTTCGCCGATTCGCCCAGGTGCTCGACCAGCGGCAAAACATCAGCCTTGAGACTGCCAAACAGGAAACCGCGATAGGACTCGAAACGCGCGACGCGGGTCAGGTCGTGGGAGCCTTCGCAGTTGAAGCTCGACGGGTAACCGGCGTTGGCCGGATCCTTGACCTTGAGCAGCTTGCCGGAGTTGTTGAAGGTCCAGCCGTGGAACGGGCAGGTGTAGGAGCTCTTGTTGCCGGACTTGTGCCGGCACAAGGTCGCGCCACGGTGGCTGCAGGCGTTGATGAAAGCGTTGAGCACACCGTCCTTGTTGCGCGCGATGAAGACCGACTGGCGCCCCATGGTGGTGGTGTAGAAGTCGTTGATGTTGGGGATCTGGCTTTCGTGGGCCAGGTACAGCCAGTTGCCCTCGAAGATGTGTTCCATCTCCAGATCGAACAACCGGGGATCGGTGAACATCTCGCGTTTGCAGCGATAGAGGCCCTGCTCGGGATCGTCTTCAAGCAGGGAATGCACGTATTCGGGTCGCAGGGTCATGGCCGCCGCCTCCATTGTTATTGTTCAGGCAGGGGTCATGCTAGGACGGGGAGGCAGGCTGGAATATCCGCGGGGTGCAGACCTTTATCCGTTTTGTGCAGATAAGCCCGTAGGAGCTGCCCAAGGCTGCGATCCGTTGATCTTGTCTTAAAAAACAAAATCAAAAGATCGCAGCCTTCGGCAGCTCCTACAGGGAATATTGATTCAGTGACGGCGCTTGAGGGTATCGGACGGCAATTCGCCGAACTGCTTGCGGTAGCTGTCGGAGAACCGCCCCAAGTGCAGGAAGCCGTAGTCCATCGCCACTTCGGTGACGTTGCGCACGTTGCAGGTCGGGTCGCTCAGGCAGGCGTTGATGCGTTCCAGGCGTTTCTGGCGCAGGTAGTTTTTCGGCGTAAGGCCGGCATTGCGCTCGAACAGGCCATACAGCGAGCGCAGGCTCATGTGCGCCTGGCGCGCCAGCTCTTCGCTGTCGATGTCCTGCTTGAGGTTATTGGCGATGTAATCGGCAATCGCTTCGAACGTGGCCGTCTGCGAGCCCAGTTCCAGGCGAGAGACATTGGTTTTCATCAGGCTGAGCATCTTGCTGACGATGATCTGCGTGTAATGCTCCTGCACCCTGGGGATCTGCTCGGTGGACTCGGCCTCTTGGCAAATCATCCCCAACAGGTTGACGAAACCTTCCAGTTCATTGAGCTGATAACGGTTTTCCAGAAACCGCACGCCCTGCCCCGGATAGCGCCAGCGCTGCTCATCGCAGACCGATTCAAACAAACGGGTCGGGACCTTGAGGATGAATTTTTCGCAATCGTCGGAGTACGTCAGGTCCACCGGATCGTCGGGGTTGATCAGCAGCAACTCGCCGGGGGCGAAGTAATGCTCCTGGCCGTGGCCGCGCCACAGGCAATTGCCGCGCAGCAGCACTTGCAGGTGATAAATGCTGTCCAGCGCACCGGACGTAACGCGCACACTGGCGCCGTAGCTGATGCGGCACAGGTCGAGGCTGGCGAACTTGCGATGATCGAGACTGGCCAGCGGGCTGCCGGCGCGGGGCATGAGAATGCAGTGGTTACCGACATGCTGATTGACGTAGCCCGACACCGCGTACGGGTCGGCATGGTCGAATACTCTGCTGCGCTGACTCAACAGTTGAGCTTGCATCATCGGGTCACTCTCATTGTTGTTATAGGTTGCGTCGGGGCATTCCAGAACAGTGCGTCAGTCCCTTGAGGTTTTCCAGACAGTTAACCAAAACCCCTTGTGGGAGCGGGCTTGCTCGCGAAGGGGGCGTCCGATTCAACATCAACGTTGACTGACACTCCGCTTTCGCGAGCAAGCTGCTCCCACATGGATTTGCGATTAATCCTCGAGTGCGCGAACCCGCTCGTGGCGCTGCTGTTCTTCAGGCTGGGCCGAGGACTGCAGGGTGAAATCGAATTCGATTTCGGCAAAGCGTCCGCTCACACCGTGGGCCGCCGCACGCTGCTGATCATCGCTGAAGGTGATCTTGGCGATCAGCTCATCACGAGTGGCGTAGGCGAAATCGTCATGCAGGTACTTCTCGCCATCCAGGTTGATCTGGGTGGTCAGGTGGCGATGATCCGGCGCGGAAATGAAGAAGTGTACGTGCGCCGGGCGCTGGCCATGACGGCCCAGTTGATCGAGCAGTTGCTGGGTCGGACCGTCCGGTGGGCAGCCGTAGCCCGACGGCACGATGCTGCGAAAACGATAGCGGCCTTCGGCGTCGGTAACGATGCGGCGACGCAGGTTGAATTCCGACTGCGTGGTATCGAAGTACGAGTAGGTACCGCCTGTGTTTGCGTGCCAGACGTCTACCACGGCGCCGGCCAAAGGTTCGCCACCGGTGTTGAATACGCGGCCTTGCATGAACAGGGTCACACCCGGATCGACGCCGTCATCCAGACGTGCTTCGCCTTCCGACAGCGGCGCGCCCGCCACGTACAGTGGACCTTCGATGGTACGCGGCGTGCCGCCGGACTTGCCGGCCTGCTCGTCTTCGGCGTCCATCAGCAGGTCGAGGTAGTGCTCCAGACCGAGACCGGCCACCACCAGTCCGGCTTCCTGGCGCGCGCCCAGCACGTTGAGGTAGTTGACGGCTTTCCAGAACTCTTCCGGGGTCACCGCCAGGTCTTCGATGATGTTCACCGAATCACGCAGGATGCGGTAGACCAGTGCCTTGGTCCGTGGGTCGCCGGCGTCGTTGAGCAGGCCGCTGGCCTCTTCGAGAAATTTCTGGACTTCGGCAGTGTGGGAAATCTTGACGTTCATTCTGGGTTCCTCATCTTGTAATTATTAGCGTAGCGCGCTGAACAGGCTGGGCTCAGCGGTCATCGTCACGGATGGAAGAAGGATGCCGGCACATCGCATCGATCTCGATGGCCATGTACGGAAACAGTGGCAATTGCATCAGCAGGTCATGCAGTTCCTGAACGCTGTCGACATCGAACACGCTGTAGTTGGCGTAGTGCCCGGCGATGCGCCACAGGTGGCGCCACTTGCCCTGCTCTTGCAGACGCTGGGCCAGGGCTTTTTCGTCAGCCTTGAGTTTGGTTGCCGCTTCGGGATTCATGTCGACCGGCAGGTTCACGGTCATTTTTACGTGGAACAGCATAATGCTCTCCTCAGGCTTGATGAATGGTCTTGTCGCGGCGGAAGAACGCCAGGCGCTCTTCATCCAGGCTCAGGCCCAGACCCGGGGTGTTCGGCACGTGCAGTTCAAAATCGCGATACACCAGCGGTTCGCTGAGAATGTCTTCGGTCAGCAACAGCGGGCCGAACAGTTCGGTGTCCCACGCCAGTTTGTTCAGGGTGACGAAGGCATGGGCCGAGGCCATGGTGCCCAGGCCGCCTTCAAGCATGGTGCCGCCATACAGGGCGATGCCGGCCGCTTCGGCGATCGAGGCGGTGCGCAATACGGCACGGGGGCCACCATTCTTGGCGATCTTCAGGGCGAACACCGAAGCCGCGCCTTCGCGGGCCAGATTGAACGCATCTTCCACGCATTCGATGGATTCGTCGGCCATGATCGGCGCCGGGCTCATGGCGTTGAGGCGAGCCATGCCGGCGCGGTTGTTGCGCGAGATCGGTTGTTCGATCAGGTCGATGCCGTTGGTGCCGAGAATCCGGCAGGCCCGCAGCGCGACCGCTTCGTCCCAGGCCTGATTGACGTCAACCCGCACACTGGCGCGGTCACCCAAGGCTTTCTTGATGGCGATGACGTGGGCCAGGTCGCGGTTGACCTCACCGGCACCGATCTTCAGTTTGAAGATGCGGTGGCGACGCAGGTCGAGCATTTTTTCCGCTTCGGCGATGTCTTTTTCGGTGTCGCCGCTGGCCAGTGTCCAGGCCACCGGCAGTGCATCGCGAACACGGCCGCCGAGCAATTCGCTGACCGGCAGACCGAGGCGTTTGCCCAAGGCATCGAGCAGTGCGGTTTCGATACCGGATTTGGCGAAGGTGTTGCCGCGAATGCTGCGCTCCAGGCGCAACATGGCCGCGTTGACGTTGTTGCTGTCCTGGCCGATCAACAGCGGTGCGAAATGCGTGTCGATGTTGGTCTTGATGCTGTCCGGGCTTTCATTGCCGTAGGCCAGGCCACCGATGGTGGTGGATTCGCCGATGCCTTCGATGCCGTCGGCGCAACGCACGCGGATGATCACCAGGGTCTGGTTCTGCATGGTGTGCATCGCCAGCTTGTGCGGGCGGATGGTCGGCAGATCGACGATGATCGTCTCGATCGACTCAATGGCTGTTGCAAGCATTTCGATACCCGTCAGGTTCTTGAAGTTCTGGAATCGATTCTCGTACGGCTTTTTTCCTGAAGCCAATATAGAATTGGTCTGACTTGATACCTTAAAGGTATGCAACTGATTGGCTGGAGGCTCCATGGAACTGCGGCACCTGCGTTACTTCCAGGTATTGGCTCAAACCCTCAACTTCACCCGCGCGGCCGAGTTGCTGCACATCGCCCAGCCGCCCTTGAGCCGGCAGATCCAGCAGCTGGAGGACGAATTGGGGGTGATGCTGCTCGAGCGCGGCCGGCCGCTGAAGCTGACCGACGCCGGGCGGTTTTTCCATGAACACTCCACCGCCCTGCTCGAACAACTGAACAAGGTCTGCGACAACACACGCCGCATCGGGTTGGGTGAGAAAACCTGGCTGGGTATCGGTTTTGCGCCGTCGACACTGTATGGCGTGCTGCCGGAACTGATCCGGCGGTTACGCAGTGGAGAACCGCTGGAACTGGAGCTGGGGCTTTCGGAAATGACCACCCTGCAACAGGTGCAGGCGTTGAAGGCCGGGCGCATCGACATCGGTTTCGGCCGGATCCGTATCGACGACCCGGCCATCATCCAGACCGTGCTCACCGAGGACCGCCTGGTCGCCGCCCTGCCCGCCGGTCATCCATTACTTGCAGGGCCCATCAGCCTGCGGGATCTGGCCAGGGAACCCTTTGTGCTGTACCCCGGCAATCCACGGCCGAGTTACGCCGACCATGTGATTGCCCTGTTCGAATCCTACGGCGTGAGCATCCACGTCGCGCAATGGACCAACGAACTGCAAACGGCGATCGGGCTGGTGGGGGCAGGAATCGGGGTCACGCTGGTACCGGCCTCGGTGCAGTTGCTGCACCGCGACGACATCGGCTTCACCCCGCTGCTGGAGGACAACGCCACCTCGCCGATCATTCTCAGCCGACGGGTGGGCGATGTCTCGCCGGGGTTGAACCATTGTTTGCGGATGATTGATGAGCTGCTACCGCGAAGCTGACAACAATCAGCCGGCAAACGCCCGGCGCCCCGCCTTCATCTCGGTACGCAATTCGCCGACAAAGTCAGAAATGGCGCGCACGCTGGTCAGCTCCGCCGTCGAAACGCCGCTGATCAACAGCTCCACTCGCTTGGTGACGGGGTCACAGACTTCGATGCGCAGCAGTCCGAGATTCTCCGTGCACTCGCACGACAGCGGCTCAAAACCGGACTCTACGATGTTGCAAAGCACTGAAATCGGAAGCATGGCCGGTCCCTCGGGCGACAGTCAATTCGATTGGAGCCGTTTCAGCATAGTTACACTTTGCCGATTTTGCGCCAGTAAATTGCCGTCAATTTTGTTATACCCCTCGCATTTCCGGCCTTTCAGTGGGAATTGCCCCCCCAGATCCAGTTCCAGAACCCCGGCAATTCGACCGGCTGCGAACCGTCGCGCACGGTTCGTGCCATGGCCGCCCGCTGTAGCGCGGCCTGATCGTCGTAAAACGGCTTGTCGGCGGTTTTCACCCCGGTCTCCCGGGCGCTGTCGAGCAGAATCTGCAGGTACTCACGGGTATGCCGGGCGGTATAGCGGTTGAGGTCGTGGAAGGTCACCACCACCGGAATCACGCCATCGACCACCGGCAATTCACCGCGGGCAATGCGTTCACGAACTTCGGACATCGAACGCAGCATGTGCGACCGGCGCCGGGGGCTGGCGTTGAAGCCCCAGATCTTGCCGTCATTGGCGCTCAAATCTGTGAGCAGTACATGCAGGCCATGCTGCTGATAAGCGGCGAAGGTACGCTTGTCGTAGTTCCAGAATGGCGGGCGCAGCAGGGTTGGCCGGGCGCCGGTAATCGCGGCGATGTCGGCGCTGCCATCGGTGAGGGCCTGCTCCAACGCTGGCGGGTCAAGGGAGCGATGATTGGTGTGCCAGGGTGTCGCCGTGTGAAAGCCCAGGATATGACCTTCGGCATGTTCACGACGCATGATGTCCCGGCCCAATTCGCTGCCACCGGCTCGCGGAGCGCGGGTTTGCACGAAGAACACGGCCTTGATGTCCGGCTGCAGCGGATTTCGCGCCAGGCTCTCCAATACCGTGACGGTCGGGTTCCACCAGCTCGATGCACTGGGACCGTCATCGAAGGTCAGCAGAAACCGGATGGGGGGTTGCGCCTGCAAACGCTGTTCGGTCCGGGGAGTCATTTCGATCGGTGCGGCGATACAGCCCAGCAGACCCACTGCCAGGGCACACACCGTTAAACACTTGAACAATGGTTTCATCTTTTGCCTTGGGCCAGACCATCACGGTCGATACTTCAAAGGGCAAGGATCCTTCGATCGCTCATCCGTCGTCGGCCCGCATCGAGACGACCGGCCGAGGTTGGATAGGGTACACAGGGTTTGGTTCCGGTGCTTGCCAGGCCCGTTTCGTCACGAGCTACTAAACTCAAAGCTTCGGTCGGAGCGTCTTAACCGGAGTGTCAGGCCATGTGCGGACGACTGTCGCAATACCGTGGAATCCACGACTTCGTAGCGGTGCTGAGCATCCCCGACGCGCTGATCAATCACGTCGGCAACGAACCCCTGGGGCACTATAACGCCGCCCCCACCACGCAACTCGCCCTGCTGCACCTGGAGAACGAGCGGCTGCACGCTGACGCCGTGCGCTGGGGTTGGCGACCGCACTGGGCAACGGATCGCACGGAGCCGGTCAATGCCCGGGTCGAGAAAGTCGCCCACGGCCCGTACTTCCGGGCGATCTGGCCCCATCGCGCGATCTGCCCGATTGATAACTGGTTCGAATGGGTCGACGCCGGCGACGGCAACAAACAACCGTGGTTGATTCGACGACGCAATCGCGCCCCGGCTTTCTGCGCGGCCATCGGCCAGTACCCCATCGGCGGAGCGCCACACAGGGAGCACGACGGTTTCGTCATCCTGACGGCCGACAGCGCAGGCGGCCTGCTTGACGTGCATGACCGCCGACCGGTGGTGTTCTCGCCCGAGCTGGCGCGGGAATGGCTGGACCCTGCCACGCCCAAGGAACGAGCCGAGGAAATGGCGTTATCCCAGGGCGAGGTCAGTGATGTGTTCGAGTGGTACAAGGTTGACAGGGCCGTTGGCAATGTCAGGAACCAGGGCGCCGCGCTGATCAAGGAAGTTCCATGAACCTGTCAATAACGACAAAGCCCCGCTCAAAGGCGGGGCTTCGTTGTATTCCCGTGCCGGTCAGAACTTGCGATCAGGCTCTGACAGTTCCTTACCGTCGTCAGGATGCTTCCAGTCCGGTATCGAACGCTTCTGTTGCTCAATCTCTTCTTCCGTGGGTTCGTCCTCGTCTTCTTCCAGGTCCGGTTGCTTGGGTTCATTGGCCATGTTCACCTCTCTTCCTGAAGGGATCGGTCATCAACTTAAGCTTAGATCAGTTCCCCTGCCCCGCTCAAAGCCACCAGCGCAGCAAAAAGAAGAAGCCCATGCTCAACAGCATGCTGAGCAACGTATTACGGGTGTAGAGCACCAGGACGACAGCCACCAGCGAACTGATCAGATAGGGATTGTCCCAGTGCAGATTCAGCTGTTTTTCCGGCATGAACACAATCGGCCCGCAGATGGCGGTCAACATGCCCGGTACGGCAAACCCCAGGAACTGCCGGGCATTGCTACTCAAGCGTAGCGGCAGTCGCGGTTCCAGAAAAACATAGCGGTTGAGGAACACCAACACGCCCATTCCGATAATCACTGCCCAGACCATCATATGCGGCCACCGTAGAATTTATTGCAGACAAACCCGGCGGTCATGCCCGCCAGTCCCGACAGCACCAGCGCCGAGCCCCATTGCCAGTAGCTGAACAGCACCGAACAGAACAGCGACACCGCCACACACACCACGGTCGGCACATTGCGCACCACCGGGGTGATCAGGGCGATGAAGGTCGCCGCGATGGAGAAGTCCAGGCCCAGGTGTTCAAGGCCGGGAATACTGCTGCCAAGCACAATGCCCGCCAGGGTGAACAGGTTCCAGGCGATGTAGAACGTCAGGCCCACACCCAGGGCGTACCAGCGGTTGAACTGCTGTTTGTCGTGCTGGCTGGTCAGGGCGAACAACTCATCGGTGAGCAAGAACCCCAGGCCCGCGCGCCAGCGCCCCGGCAAGGGCGAAATGACCGAGCGCATGCTCATTCCGTAGAGCAAATGCTGCGAAGTCAGCAGCAACGTGGTCAGCAGGATCGAAAAGATCCCGGCCCCGCCCTTGAGCATGCCGATGGCCACCAGTTGCGCCGCACCGGCAAACACAATGCTCGACAGGCCCTGGCCTTGCAGGGGCGTGAGGTTGGCTTCGATGGCCATGGAACCGGCCAGCAAACCCCAGGGCGCGGTGGCCAGGGACAACGGCATGATCGCCGCTGCGCCACGCAAAAAGGCACTGCGCGGCATGATTGAGTTGGACATAACATTCTACAGACAGGGAAAGACCCCGGACTGTGCCAGCAGTCGCTGCCGAAGGCTTGAACAATCTTGCTCACTGATACGCGGCGTGCCATTCATCGGCTGCCCGCTTGATTCGCCAAAGTGCTAGCAACATGATGGCCCTGCATTTCCCTCGAGGCAGGCCCTTCATGAGTTCAGTGGAAACCGACAGCGACGTTTATAAAACCCTGCTGGAGTCAACCCGGGCGATTCCCTGGCGCATCGACTGGAAAACCATGACGTTTAGCTACATCGGGCCACAGATCGAAGAGCTGCTGGGCTGGAAGCAGCACAGCTGGGCCTCGGTCAATGACTGGGTCGAGCGCATGCACCCGGATGACCGCGACTACGTGATGGACTTCTGTGTCTCGCAGTCGCGCGCCGGTATCGATCACGAGGCCGACTATCGCGCACTCACCGAAAGCGGCGAGTACGTCTGGATCCGCGATGTGGTGCATGTGGTGCGCAAGGACGGCGAAGTCGAGGCGCTGGTGGGTTTCATGTTCGATATCAGCGAGCGCAAGAAAACCGAAGAGCACCTGATCCGCCTGCAAAAGCAGCTTGAGGAGTACTCCTTCCAGGACGGCCTGACCGGCATCGCCAACCGGCGCATGTTCGACACAGTGCTCGAGCGCGAGTGGAACACGGCCCAGCGCACCGGCTTGCCGTTGTCGGTGATCGTGCTGGATATCGACTACTTCAAGCAGTACAACGACCATTACGGCCACATCAAGGGCGACGAATGCCTGCGCCGCGTCGCGCAAACCTTGTCCCTGGCGGCCAACCGGCCACGGGACTTCATCGCGCGGATCGGCGGTGAAGAATTTGTCTGGCTGCTGCCGGAAACCGATGCCGAGTCTGCGCGGCTGGTGGCGCACAAATGCCTGCACCTGATTCGCCAGCAACAGATCCCCCATGAATTCTCGAACGTGTCGAAGCTGCTGAGTATCAGCCTCGGCGTCGGCACCACCCTGGCGTCGATGCATGCGACGGCCCTGGAATTCGTCGAACAGGTCGATCATCTGCTCTACAAGGCCAAGCACAATGGCCGGATGCGCGCCGAGTACGCTGATTTTCGTGATTGACAAATGGCGCTCCGGCTTTTAAAACTGGGCGCCTCACTCAGGGTGTAAGCAAGTATGTCCGCAACCTTCAATCTCGACTCTTCCGTCATTGGCTTGATTGCCAAGGCGCAAGGTTGCGTTGCGCACGCCCTCAAATCGAAGAAACAGTCGCTCATGTGACCGGGGCGCGCTGTCCCGTCAGATGAGCTGACAGGACATTGAGCGCGACGGACCACCCTCCCCTTGCTTACTCTCCTTCCATGCCCCTGACGGTGACGAAATCGGTCAACCATCAGGAGAAAGTGCATGTCAGCGTTTCAAGGTATCTGGGTTCCACTGGTCACCCCCTTTCACAACGGCGCCATCGATTTCGTCGGCTTGCGCCGGCTGGTCAGCCATCTGCTGGAAAAAGGCGTCGACGGCCTCATCGTTTGTGGCACCACCGGCGAACCGGCGGCGATGGGCAAGCATGAGCAACTGGCCGTGCTCGATGCGGTGCTGGAGCTGGTGCCGGCGCAACAGGTGGTCATGGGCCTGGCCGGTAACAACCTGACCGAGTTGTTGCAGTTCCAGAGCGAGATCCTCAAGCGCCCGGTGGCTGGCCTGCTGGTGCCGGCGCCGTATTACATCCGCCCCTCCCAGGCCGGCCTCGAGGCGTTTTTCCGCACGGTCGCCGATGCCTCCAGCGTTGCGCTGATTCTCTACGACATCCCCTACCGCACCGGCGTGGCCTTCGAACAGGCGACCCTGCTCAACATCGTCGCCCACGAACGGATCGTCGCCATCAAGGATTGCGGCGGCAATTTTTCGAACACCCTCGCCCTGCTCAAAAGCGGCCTTGTCGACGTGCTGTGCGGCGAAGACAACCAGATCTTCAACGCCCTGTGCCTGGGCGCCAAAGGCGCGATTGCCGCGTCGGCGCATGTCCATCCGGAACTGTTCGTGCAGTTGTACCGGCAGATCCGCGACAACCAATTAGCTGAGGGCCGCGCCACGTTTTTCCGTTTGCTGGCGCTGATCAATAGCCTGTTCCTGGAGCCCAACCCGGCCCCGGTGAAAACCGCCCTGGCCCTGCAAGGCTTGATCGGAGACGAACTGCGCGCGCCCATGCAACGCAGCAGTGAATCGATGACCGAGCATTTGAAGGACGTGCTCAGGGCATTGGATCGCGACCATCGATAGAGCGCCGGCCTGCGGCCCGAGTACCATGGAACGATTCATTCAGCCTTCAGGGGCACCGACATGCTGTACAGAATCGCCGCCGATGGGCTGATGCTGTTCCACTTGCTGTTCATTGTGTTCGTGTTGTTCGGCGGGTTGCTGGTGCTCAAATGGCGCCACCTGATCTGGTGGCATCCGCCCGCTGCGTTGTGGGGTATGGCGGTGGAATTCTTCCACCTGCCCTGCCCGCTGACCGACTGGGAAAACCACATGCGCCATGAAGCCGGGCAAACCGGCTATGGCGGTGGGTTCGTCGAGCATTACATTTGGCCGGTGATTTACCCGGCGGGACTGACCCCCGACATTCAGTTGGGATTGGGCGCCGTGGTGTTGCTGATCAATGTGCTGGTCTATCTTCGATTGATCAAGCGATGGGCCGCCTGAATCTTCAACCACCCGACGGTCGCGTCCTGGGCTGGTGGCTGGTCCAGGGAACGGACCGGTTTGACTGGCGCCCGCCCCTCAGTTGGCAATCACGCTCATGTTGCGCCCACTGGCCTTGGCCACATACAGCGCCTTGTCTGCCGCACCGATCAGGTCTTCGGGGCGGATCTGGGACGCGGCATTGCTGGCACATACGCCGACGCTGACGGTTACGCTGCCTTCCGGGCTGTCACTGTGGGCAATGTCGGCCTGCAGTACCGCGCGGCGGATTTTCTCCGCCACCAGAAATGCCCCCACGTAGTCGGTGCCGGGCAGCACCACGGCAAACTCTTCGCCACCATAGCGGGCGGCCAGGTCACCGGGGCGCTTGATGTTTTCCGTGATGATCGCACTGACCTTGCGCAGACACTCATCACCGACCAGGTGGCCGTAGCGGTCGTTGAAGGGTTTGAAATGATCGACATCAATCATCAGCAAAGCCAATTCGGACTGGTTGCGTCGGGCACGGCCCATTTCGGCATCGATGAAAGCGTCGAGCTGACGACGGTTGGCCAGCCCCGTCAGTGCGTCCTTGAGGGCCAGGCCTTCGAGGTTGCGATTGACCTCCAGCAGCTTGTCCTGGGTGTCCAGCAACTCGACCTGCACCAGGTTCTGCTGCCTCATCAGCTTGATCAGCCGAAACCCCAGTACCCCGATAAAACCCAGCAACAGCGTGACGATGCCGGTGCTGAGCAGCGTCTCCTTGCGCCAGCTGCCGAGCACTTCATCCTTGTTCAACGCGGTAAAAACGATCAGCGGATAACCCTCGACCCGGCGATACCCTATTACCCGCTCGACACCGTCGATGATCGACTTGATCGTGGCCGTACCCGCGTCGCCCTTTGGCAACAACTGGGTGAACAACGGACTTTTGGCGAGGCTGGTGCCGATGTCCGCCTCCTTGAAGGGTCGGCGAATGACAACGCTGGCATTGTCGGCGATCAGGTTGATCACGCCGTTACTGCCCATGTCGATGCTGTCGTAGAGCTGCAGGAAATGGCTGAGGTAGATTGACGCCAGCGCCACCCCGGCAAAGCTGCCGTCGGGATGATTGACCCGGCGCGAAACCGTCACGATCCATTCACCGCTCGAACGGCTCTTGATCGACGGCCCGATGTGCGGCCCCCGGCTGGGGTTATCGCGATGGAAGATGAAGTATTCGCGGTCGGAATTGTTGACACCGGTCTGGCCGGCGCCATTGGAATTGGCGACCCACTGCCCATTTTCGTCGAAAACAAAGACACCATGGAGTTGGCTCAACTCACTGCGCTGGGCGTTGAGCAATAGCGGCAGCCGGGATTTATCCACGCCGTCGTGTTCCAGACGATCGACCAGGGTGAACAGCAGCGTGTCGGCCTGCTTGATCGTGGCCTGCGCTTGCGATGCCAGGGTCTGCGCAAGGTTGGACATCGCCACTTCCTTGTCATGCAGGCGGTACTGGCGAGAGCTCCAGGCTTCCCAGATCACGATAACCACCATCGACAGGCACACCGCCACCAGCAGGATCACCGCCGAGCGGACCTTGAGACGGGGCACGACTGGCCGGAGCATTTCAATATGATCGTGGATCGATGGTTGTCCCATGTTGCTCCCTGAGGGTCTATGACGGGCGAGCCTTCCTGATCGCCGCGTTTGCTTACTATGCCTGATCCAGGCTCGTCATGATGTTAGCCCCTGGCCGGCTTTACCGCCTCCAGCCATGCCGGATCCAGGCGCGTCTGTTCGGTATCGATGCCAAGCGCCTGCATTCGTTCCCTGTGCTGATCCATTTCGCGGAGCAGCTGGCCATGGTCGCTGGAGTTGCCATCGAGCTGATGCATCTGGTTCAACCCCAAATGGTAGAAACGCAACAGCTTCATCGCCACCGGATCACCCTTTTCCACGGCCGCCGTTACATGATGCATGACATTGGTAACGCTCATCAGGCTGCGCTTGAGTTGCCAACTGTAGACCGCCGGCGCCATCCACTCCTGGCGCCAGAACACTTTGCGCATCAACGCCGCCATTGCCAGCACCGCAACAAACACGCCACCAATGTTGAAGCGCAGGTTGTCGCCCCCCGGCGTGCCGAACAGGGCCACCGCCGCCGTGGACAGCACCATCGCCAGCGCCAGAAAGATCAGGGCAATGATGAGCGTGCTACGCCGTGTCTGTTGCCGGTAGGTCTGGGCGTTCATCGGCTGGATTTCGAACATTGCGTCGGGTTTCCTGAGCTTGAAAGGGGTCTGAGGCAAAAAGACAGCGGGCCATTATCGCCTCTGCGCGGGATTTAGCTATGCTGGGACGCCTTTTCATCTTTTCATCGTCAAGCGGGGGACGTGGCAAGACCGCGCAGTTCGTGCCATCTTCTTTCATGAATACACATTATTCGGATGCCATTCGTAGTTGCTGTGTGAATGACATCGTTTTAAGGATCATTGAATGACCCAACGCCAAGTTATCAACGCCTCCGTCAGTCCCAAAGGCAGCCTGGAAACGCTCTCGCAACGGGAAGTCCAGCAATTGAGCGAAGCCGGTTCCGGCAGCACCTACACCCTCTTCCGCCAGTGCGCCCTGGCCATCCTCAACACCGGCGCCCATGTCGACAACGCCAAGACCATCCTTGAAGCCTACAAGGATTTTGAAATCCGCATTCACCAGCAGGACCGCGGCGTGCGCCTGGAATTGCTGAACGCCCCGGCCGACGCCTTCGTCGACGGCGAAATGATCGCCAGCACCCGGGAAATGCTGTTCAGCGCCCTGCGCGACATCGTCTACACCGAAAATGAACTCGACAGCCAACGCATCGATTTGAGCACCTCCCAGGGCATCAGCGACTACGTCTTCCACCTGCTGCGCAACGCCCGCACCCTGCGTCCCGGGGTCGAGCCGAGGATCGTGGTGTGCTGGGGCGGGCACTCGATCAACACCGAAGAATACAAATACACCAAGAAAGTCGGCCACGAACTGGGCCTGCGCAGCCTGGACATCTGCACCGGTTGCGGCCCCGGCGTGATGAAAGGCCCGATGAAAGGCGCGACCATCGCCCACGCCAAGCAACGCATCCACGGCGGCCGCTACCTGGGCCTGACGGAACCCGGGATCATCGCCGCCGAAGCGCCGAACCCGATCGTCAACGAACTGGTGATCCTGCCGGACATCGAAAAGCGCCTGGAAGCCTTCGTCCGCGTCGGCCACGGCATCATCATCTTCCCCGGCGGCGCCGGTACGGCCGAAGAGTTCCTGTACCTGCTGGGCATCCTGATGCATCCGGGCAATGAAGGCCTGCCCTTCCCGGTCATCCTCACCGGGCCGAAACACGCTGCGCCGTACCTGGAACAACTGGACGCGTTCGTCGGTGCCACCCTGGGCGACGCCGCCAAGCAGCACTACCAGATCATCATCGATGACCCGGCCGAAGTGGCGCGACAAATGACCCAGGGCCTCAAGGCGGTCAAGCAGTTCCGCCGCGAGCGCAACGATGCGTTCCACTTCAACTGGCTGCTGAAAATCGACGAAGGCTTCCAGCGCCCGTTCGACCCGACCCACGAAAACATGGCCAACCTGAAGCTGAGCCTCGACCTGCCCGCCCACGAACTGGCGGCCAACCTGCGCCGTGCGTTCTCCGGCATCGTCGCCGGTAACGTCAAGGACAAGGGCATCCGCCTGATCGAAGACCACGGGCCGTACCAGATCCGTGGCGACGCGGCGATCATGCAACCGCTGGACCTGCTGCTCAAAGCCTTCGTCGCCCAGCACCGCATGAAACTGCCGGGCGGCGCGGCTTATGTGCCGTGTTATCGAGTCGTTGCGTAACTAATTCGGTGTAGAAATGCCGACATGAGCTTTACCGTCGCGAACCGCAGTGAAAGCTGCGATTCGCGGCACTCTATGGAAAGAAAAAATGCGCCAGCGCAATTCCGCCAGACTGCTGGTGATCAATCCCTCGCAACAGGTTCTGCTGTTTCACTTCCAACACAAAAACGATGCCCTCGCTGGCCAAAGCCACTGGGCGACACCCGGTGGAGGTCTTGAGCAAGGAGAATCCTTCGAGGCTGCGGCGGTTCGTGAACTGTTTGAAGAAACCGGACTGAATGTCGCTGCCGTGGGAGCCAGCGTTGCAGAGCGGCGTTTTCCGATGATGCTGCCCAGTGGTGAAACGGTGCTGTCGGTTGAACGGTATTTTGTGGTTCATACCGACAGTGAACGCCTGTCCCGTGAGGGATGGACGGCTAACGAAGTCCGGGTAATGGCGGACCATAAATGGTGGTCCGTAGCCGAGCTGCGAGAGACCCGAGAAACGGTGTGGCCGGAGCAGTTGATCACGATGCTGGAAAACGTCTGAAGGGCGTACAGACATACGCAAATCCTGTGGCGAGGGAGCTTGCTCCCGCTGGGCAGCGAAGCGGCCCCAAAATCGGGCAATGCGGTTTTTCAGGCAGACCGCGCTGAATGGATTTGCGACTGCTGCGCAGCCGAGCGGGAGCAAGCTCCCTCGCCACATTGGTGGTATGAACCAAAGGATTATCATTGGTTGTAAGGCCGCCATCGCGAGCAAGCTCGCTCCCACAGTTGATCCGGGTATGACTGCAAGAGGTTGGTCGGCTGTCAGGCCGCCTTCGTCGGAACGCCGCCCGGACCAAGCTCGGTCCCACAGAAGAGCAAAGGCAGAGCGGCGTACACCACGCTTTTCACCACTCATCAGGCCGAGCGTTAGCTCGCCTGCAGCTCTTGATCTTGATCCACCCGCCCCCTCGGAAGGCTGAGTGGAGGTGTTTATCCGGGGATTGGCGCGCAGCGCCGTTCGACGCAGTCGAACTCATTGCATGTAGGTCGAAGCGAAGCCGACCGGAGGGCAATGCCCCCGGATGAATACCGCAGCGAAGGAACCCCGAGCCTTAGCGAGGGGCCGTACGTTCGGGGCGAGCGTTTTTTTGGTTACTTTTTTAGGCGCTTGTAAAAAAAGTGACTCGCCGTAAGGGCGAAACCATAAGCCGCCGTTACCGCAGCAATGGATATGTACACGGTCAACAAAAGACAGGTCGGCTGTCAGGCCGCCTTCGTCGGAACGCCGCCCGGAGCAAGCCCGCTCCCACAATTGGACCGGGTACATTTGGCGGAAATGTGTTGCCTGTCAAACCCGCTCCCGAGGTTCAAGGCTGCAATGCCTGGGGCCCGGTGGACTGTTCTTTCGGCGGTCCCTCGGCGCCATCGAGAACAACTTTCTCAGCCACGAACTGCCAGTCCTTGTAACTGGCCATGCCCTTGAAGTCCGCCCACTGGCTGGGAAAGTTCTCTTGCTTGAGCGGCTTCTGCTCGGACGGGCAATACACACCGCTGATCCGCCCGTCCAAATCGCGCATCAGCTCCCACTCGCCACCCGTCATCGGCTCCGGGTACAACTGCCGCAGGTGATGCCTGGCCGTCGGGAAACGCTCGTCCTGCAACAGGTCCTTGAGCTCTTTCGGATACTGGGCCATACCGGGCGAACTGCGGTGATAGCTGCGCAACGCCTGGGCATACTGCGTACCGGCCCAGAGCAACTGCATTTCCCGATCACGGCGAGAAGCGGTGGCCCACAACTCGCCGGCACTGGCCAGGCCCATGCCCAGCACGACGATCAGAAACAGCACACCCAGGTAGGTAAAGCCATCCTGGTTCGCAGGTTTACCACTCGGAATAAAGGCTGCCATCGCGCGCCCTCCCGCTGGCCCCACTCTTGATATCGGACACCCCGCCCGCCACGCCATCCGGTGGCGCGACCATGACCCAGGTGTCCTTGCGCTCGGCAATCGGATCCAGCGGCTGGTTGCGCAGGTAGCGCAGTTCGACCAGCTGTTCGATGGAGTCGGGATAACGCCCGGTGTCCCCGTAATAGTGATCCAGTGCCTCGCGCATGGACGACAGGCTCTGGCGCAGGGTGGTCTCCTTGGAGGCCTCCAGGCTGCCGAAGTAGCGTGGCAAGGCGATCGTCATCAAGGTCGCGATGATCGCCATGACCACCATCAGTTCAATCAGGGTAAAGCCCTTTTGCCGACGCATATGCTCACCACTCTCGGTAGGCGATGCCATTGAGACCCTTGCCGCGTGCCTTGGAGTAAACGTCAAAGACGTCCTGGCCCTCCCGCGGGTTCTCAGCCGAACTGTCATAGGAACGCAGGCCCCAGCCGCCCTCGTCGTCACGCTTGACGACTGCCAGCGGGTCACGGGGGATGCGCCGCAGGAAGTAGAACTTGGCGCCCTTGGGGCTGCGCGTGTCACGCACACCCTCGACCAACACTTGCAGGTTCGGCGGGTAGCCGCTGCTGTCGATCGACTTCTCGATGTAGCCGGCGTCGAAGGCCTGCTTGTAAGCATCGATGGCATCGCGGATCTGGTACAGCGCGGTCCGCAGGTCCTGCTCTTTGCCCCGGCGCACCACGGTCTCGGTCAGCGGTGCGGCCATGCCGGCCAGCAGGCCGACCAAGGCGAGCGTCACCACCACTTCGACCAGGGTAAAACCGCGTTGCGAGGCGTTCATGATCAAGGCTTCCCAACGGTAACGGTGGTGGCGATCGGTGCGTTCATGGGGTTGGTCTGAACCGTCGTGCTCATCGAACGGTCCGGTGCCTGGATGTGCATGCTGGTTTCGGTACCGGTCTGGAATTCCATGTCCGACGGGCTCTGGTACGGCAGGTTGCGCACGATCCGTGGGGTGATCGACAACACCAGTTCGGATTTGCTGACGTCGTCCTTGTTGCTGCCGAACAGGCGACCCAGGCCGGGAATGTCACCCAGGCCGGGGATCTTGTTGCCGGTGCTGCCATGGTCGTTGCGCACCAGCCCGGCGAGGATCTGGGTTTCTCCGTCATGCAGGCGCAGAGTGGTCTGGGCGTTGCGCGTATCGACCTGGACCGGAATGGTGCCCTGAGCGGTCGGCGTCAGCGGCGTGGCGTTACTGACTTCCAGCGCGATCTTGATCGCCACTTCGTTGTTCAGGTGCACGATGGGTTGCACTTCGAGCTTCAGACCGACGTCGAGGTAGGTCACGCTTTCGGTGATCACCGGGCCCTGGGTCGAAGGCACCGAGGTGGCGCTGATGATCGGCACACGCTGACCGATGTGGATGCGCGCCTGTTCGCGGTTGCTGACCCGGATCACAGGGCTGGCCAGGGTGTTGATGTCCTTGTCCTGGGCATTGATCTTGGCCTGGGGCGATGGCGAGATCGTGATGCGGCCGGAGTTGATGCCCTTGAGCTGATCGAGAAGGGTCACCGCCGAGCCGTCGCTGTTGACCACGCCAAAGGTGTTGGGCCATTGCAGGCCAAGGTCGAGAATGCGCTGGCGGGCGACTTCCATCACTTCCACTTCCAGCACCACTTCCGGGTTGGACTGGTCCTGCGATTGCAGGAGTTTTTCCGCCATGCGCACCGCGTCGCCGGTATCGCGCATGGTCAGGGTGTTGAGGCGCTCATCGACGAACACGTCGCGGGTCTTGAGCATGGTCTTGATCATGTTCAACGCCGTGTTGGCATCGATGCTGGTCAGGTAGAAGGTACGCATCACCAGCTCCTGGTAATCCTTGATCTTCTGCGGCGAGTCCGGGTAGATCAGCACGGTGTTTTCATTCACCACTTTCTGATGCAGCTGGTTCTGTTGCAGCAGCAGATCCACGGCGTCTTCGATACGCACGTCACGTACGAAGATCGTGGCTTTCATGTCCGGGCGCAGGTCCTTGTCGAAGATGAAGTTCAGGCCGGCGACCTGGGACAGCACTTCGAAAATGGTCTTGAGGTTGGCATCGCGAAACTCCAGAGTCACCGGCCGGTCAAGGCGCGTGCGCAGCTGGGGGTACTGCACCACGTTGCGGCTCTGCACCAGGCGGATGCTGTCTTGCAGTTCCAGGGCGCCTTCGTTCTTCGGGTCCAGTTCGAGAATCTGCTTGACCTGGCGGTCGGCACCGTAGATGTCACCGCGACGCAGGTCGCCACGGGCCAGTTCGAGTTTCTCATCCATGCTGCGCAGGTAGTCGAGCTGGCGCAGGGAGTCCTGGGCGCGACGGTTGTTCGGCTCGATATTCAAGACCCGGCTGTAAGTCATGCGGGCCCCGGCGAAATTACGCTGGGTGCGGTCCATGTCGGCCTGGCTCAGCAGCGACTTCACGGCGAGGGCCCGTCCGTTGTTGAGGGCCATGTGCAAATCGGTATCGCGAGGGTTTTCCCGCAATCCCTCTTCGATGCGGGCCAGACCGGCTTCGTACTGGCCCGATTCGATCAGGGCCGAAGCTTCATCCTTGGCGAGCTGCGCGGAACTGCATGCGGCCAGCCCAGCGCAGAGACAAAGGCTCATCAACAAACGGGATTTGTTCATTCCGTACTCCCCACAGACAAAGTCTGCGCCAAACGCAGAGGCAGGTAGACCAGGCTCAGTTCCTTCTCGGAAATCCGCTCGATCCGCCAGGTTTCGTCGATGACATCCCCCTTGCGCACGACGTATATTTTTTCGCCGCTCTGCAAGAACACCTGCAGATCGGAATGGTCATGCAGCCTGCCGACAAACTGGAAGGGCAACGGTGGTGCCGTGGGGACTTGCACCACCGGAGTAACGACTACCGGTTGTTCAGTGACGGTGCCAGGGGCCGGCGCCGCTATCCAGCTGCGGGCGGCGAACAGGTCGCCTGCCGGGCTCAGGTCCTTGATCGGCGCCAGCGCAGCGGCACTCGATGCAGCCGTCGGTGCGCCCGGGGTCTTGCCCTTGACTGGGGTAGCCACGGTGGCCACCGCAAGGTCGCTGTCGTCGGCCTGATTGAAGTATTCGGGGAGCCAGGCGAGCGCTGCCGCTACACCGAAGAACGCCACCCAACCCGCCACGCGTTTGGTATTCATCATGACCTCGACAGGTAAAGGGTCATGCGGATCCGCCCGGTCAGGTCGGTATCGGCGATATTCTTGCGCGAAAGCTCCACATCCTCGAGCACCACTGCTGGTAACTGGCCGAGCAAGGCGTGCAGGAAACGCCGCAGTTGCGGGTAGCTGCCACGTACCGGCAGCAGAATCTGATAACGGGCCAGGTGCGTCTTGGGGTCCACGCCCAGGGAGTATTCACCCCGGGACAAGGTGATGCGCTCCTGGGCGGCCAGGGCATAGATCTTGTCGATGGCCACGGTGGCCTGGGGCTGGGATGGCAACTTGCTGCGGAAGTCGTCGAGCTGGCGCTGCGGCACCACCGGTGCGGCCACGCTGCCGTCTTCGACCTTGGCCAGGTACTCGGTGGCTTCGCGAGTCTGCTGGCTGAGACTTTGCAGCGACTCCCAGTCCGGCAGCAAACCTACCAGGCCATAGCTCAGCGCCAGCACCAGCATGGTCATCCCCGCCAGCCCCGGAACGCCCAGGCCTTGCAGGTATTCGTGGACGATCAATTTATGGATTTGCATCGCCGATCTCCCAGGTAGCCGACAGGTTGAACTGCACCGGGTGTTCCGGCACGTTGGCGACGATTTCGTGGCTCAGCAGCGACACGTCGGACAGCTCGTCGCTGGCTTCGAGGCGACGGTGGAAATCGAGCATGGCTTCCAGGTCCAGCGCCTCGGCGCTGATACGCACCTGGCCCTTGCGGGCGTCCGGGGTCAGGGTCAGCAGCGCAATGTTGTCCCGCGGCATGGCTTCGAGGGTGGCGAACAGGCGCTCCCAGGGGCGGCGCAACTGCTGGGAGACCTTGCGCATTTCCGCCAGGTTATGCGCCTGCTCGCGAATTTGCGCCGGGGTCAGGCTGAGTTTGCTGCCGGTATCGCCGGTGAGCACTCGCTGCGTGGTTTGCAGATGCCCCTGCTGCTGTTCGGCCTCGTTGCTCAGGTGCTGTTGCACCATCAGGCAAGTCAATGTCAGCACCACGCCACCGGCCAGCAGGCTCCAGCCCAAGGGGCCTGCACGGCGGCGCGGCTGAAAGTCGAGCATCAGGGGGCGCATGTCAGGCCACCGCCCGAGACATGAGGTACAGGCAATCGCGTGCGGCTGTCCGGTCTTCTTCGAGGCTGCGCAGCTGCACGCCGGGCACATCGGGAGGCGAATCGATGCGCGCCGGTGCATGCAGGTAGACATTCAACGGCCGTTCGCTGGTGGAAGCCTGCAACTGGTTTTCACGACCGATCAGCGCGGTCAGCGCGGCATCGCTGTCGCTGCTGCCCACCGAACGCACCGAGGTCCAGCGTCCTTCCCGGGCCAGCAGCAACACGCTGCGCACCGGTTCGGCGACCACGAACAGGAAGTCCCCGGCTTCAAAGCTTTTATCGAAATGGTTGAACGCCGCCATCAGATACGGCTGCACCGAACGCAGGCGCAAACCGCGAGCACGGACCAGGGCGCGCAGGCGTTCGAGCAAGTCCTGTGGCAGCGCGGTGGCGATGCGATCGTAACCGGCGGGTTCGGCCGAGAGCACCAGGCTCCAGGGCTGCGTCGGGGCACCGTAGAGGTCTTCGAAACACAGGTGGGCGAAGCCGAGCAACTCGGCCGGGCTGCTGATCTGCTCACTCCAGGGCACCAGGCAATAGCGGCTGAAGTGCCCGGAGATCACCACGGTCAGTTCCGCCCTGGCAACGCTGTGTTCGGCCAGCAAGCGGTCAAGGGTATCGAGGGCCACCGTCCAGGCCTGGAAGCCTTCGTCGATGTAGCCGACGCTGCCCAGCCAGTGGGTTGCAGCACCCTGCCGTTGCCCCAGGCCAACACCGTTGGCGCCGAGCACGGCGACAAATTGCTCACGAGATAAAAGTGACACGATTGATCTCCTCGAGCGTCGTCCGGCCTTGTTCCACCATCTCCAGCGCCGACTCGCGCAACAGGCGCAAGCCACGCTTGCAGGCGTGCGCCTTGATTTTCGAAATGGGCTGGCGCTCGACGATCATTTGCCGCAATTCGTCGTCCAGATGCAGCAATTCGGCAATCGCGCTACGCCCGCGATAACCGGTGCCCCGGCAATGCCCGCAGCCCTTGCCGTGGACGAACTGGTAGTGAGCGACCTTTTGCGGATCGAGCCCCGAGACCTCCAGTTCTTCTTGGGTCGGGCTGTAGGGGCTGCTGCAGCTGGTGCAGACCAGGCGGATCAAACGCTGGGCCAGCACGGCATTGAGAGCCGAGACCAGGCTGTAGGGATCGATTTCCATCTGGGTGAAACGGCCGATCACGTCGAACACGTTGTTGGCATGAATGGTGGTGAACACCAGGTGACCGGTGAGCGCCGATTGCACGGCGATCTGTGCGGTGTCCGGGTCGCGGATTTCACCGACCATGATCTTGTCCGGGTCATGGCGCAGGATCGAGCGCAGGCCCCGGGCGAAGGTCAGGCCTTTCTTCTCGTTGACGGGGATCTGCAGCACGCCCGGCAGTTGATACTCCACCGGGTCTTCAATGGTGATGATCTTGTCCACGCCGTGGTTGATCTCGGTGATCATCGCGTACAGGGTGGTGGTCTTGCCGCTACCGGTCGGCCCGGTCACCAGCACCATGCCATAGGGTTCGGCGGCCAGCCGTCGCAACTGGCGCAAGGTTTCTTCTTCAAAACCCAGGGCCTGCAATTGCACACCGCAGACCTTGTCCGCCAGGTCCTGTTTGTCGAGGACCCGCAGCACCGCGTCTTCCCCAAAAATGCTCGGCATGATCGACACCCGGAAGTCGATCTGCCGGCCGCTGATGCCGATCTTGAAGCGGCCATCCTGAGGCACGCGTTTTTCGCCGATGTCCAGTTCGGCCATGACCTTGACCCGGGAAATCACTTGCTCGGCGAATTCGTTGCCCTGGATCTTGCTGATGTTGTTGAGCACACCGTCGATCCGGTACTTGATCACCAGGCCGCTGCCGGTGGTGCCGAGGTGGATGTCGCTGGCGTGCATTTTCAGCGCGTCGTACAGGGTCGAGTTGACCAGTTTGACGACAACGCTGGAATCTTCGCTGATGCTGGTCAGGGACAGGCTTTGCAGGTTATCGATCTCGGCGCCGGCGTCGCTCTGGGCGTTGAGCGACTCCACCGCATGGAAGCTTTCTTCGTGACGCGCCAGGTAGGCCTTCAGGTCATCGGCATGCACCAGATACAGCGGCGCGCCTTGCAGGCATTCATCGATCCAGGCCAGGCGCGCACTGTCGAAAGGGTCGGCGAACACACCGATGACCGCATCGTTATGACGCAGCAGAGTGAATTCGCGCTTGAGGCATTGGGCCAGGGTGACCCGGTCGAACACCGGGGTGGAATTGAACAGGCTGTCGGTGTCGAGCACCGGGTAGTGCAGGGTTACGCCGAGGCATTGAATGAAGGGCATGGGAGCCAGTTCGCACAGTCCCCCCAGGGCGTCCAGCATCCGCTCGCCGGAACTGGTGGCAAGGGCCCGGGCCTGGGCCAGTTGCTCACTGCTGAAACGAGTCGGTGCACATTCCGGTTGCGCCGGTTCTACGGCAAGGGATAGACGGTCCATGGCTTGCTCTCCAACGCCCGGGGCTTTGGGCCCTGTCGGCGCGGCGAGCCATTTCGGCGCAGGCCGAAACGTCTTGTCGCGCCACTACTCCCCGGTGAGCAATTGTTCGTCGTCTGGAGCCTTGGTGGCCGATGTACTTTTTCGGCGATCTGCCAGCACCCAACTACCGTCGTACAACTGCAACGGGAAACTCTCGGTCCTGCTCTGGCGTCGTTCGACAAAGCCTTCGCAAGTGCTCACTCCCGCTTTGGGTTCGCGTTGCCTGCCCAGAAGATCAAGCACTGCACGGGCCAATTCCGCCAATGGAAACGGCTTGAACAGGATATGGCTGACGCCCAGTTGCCGGGCCCGCTCACAAACTTCCGCGGTGGGGTGCCCTGTGATCAGCACGAAATGACACTTCCTGTTCTGGCGGACGGCATCGAGCAACTGAAAGCCTTCCATATCGGGCAAGCGGTAATCGAACACCATCACATCGGGCGCGAAATCGTCAGCTTCAGCGATTCCTTGCGCACCGTCGTGGGCAATCCGGACTTCCAGTGCTTGCGCCTGCAGGTAACCCTGGAGGTTCTCCGCCAGCAACTGTTCGTCATCAACAACCAGTACTTTGTTTAACAAGGTGGACTCCTTGAAACCGCAGGTCCGGGATTTGAACCTGACGGAGTGCGCGCCCTGACAGGACTAACGCATACTTCATGCCAGGCTGGGCGCCGGTAATTTTAGGACTTCATGTCCTTGAATTTAAAAACAATGCCTTTTCGTACCGTAACTCCATTCCCCAGAAACGGGGAAAGCGACCTGATTGGCACTGATTTTTTTCCCCCACTGTTGGGGAAACCCCCTATTGATCGTCAATCCGTTCGATTCGATTGCGCGAGCGCAATGGCGCCGACGCCCTCTTCCAGGTTAAGCGTAGCCCTGCGATTTCGACAGTGAAAGCGTCTGCACCGGGTGGTATCGAGTTTCATGATCGGCCTCCGGTCAGGGCTTGGCAGCAATGGGTTTATAGGGCGCGACCAGGAAGAAACGCTGATCCGGCAGATCCACCGTGACGATATGGGCACCGCTCAGGCCCAGGCGTCGGCCCGGGCCAAAGCTCATCAGTGGCGTCAGCCCGGTATCGAAGTCACGCAGGCCTTCCAGAGCACTGACCAGCTTCTCGCGACTGGCATTGCGCCCGGCCTGCTTCATGCCTTCGCTGAGCAGCATCATCGAACTGAACGCGCCCACTTGCAGCACCGCGTGCTGGCCACCGAGGCCCTGATGTTCGCGCAGCTGGGTCAGGGCCAGGCGCCCGGCCAGGGTCCAGTCGCTGGGCACGAACGGATAGGCCAGGAACACCCGCCGGGAAAATCCGCTGGGCATCTGCGTCAGATTGCCCGCCACCTGGTTCGAGGCTGCGAACAGGTAAGGCACCTGTCCCGCCGTTTGCAAGCGCTCGGCCAGGCGACTGAAGCCGCTGCTGCTGCCCAGGTAAAACACCGAGCGCGACCCCAAGGGAAAATCATCCCCGGCCGGGTCGTAGGCTTGCAGGCTGACCTTTTGCCAGGCGTGCCCCTGCAAGTATTTGCTGAGGTCTTGCGCCGCCAGACGTTGGCCGGGTTCGTCCGGGTAGGCGATCAGCGTCGGCCCCTGAAGCACCCGCAGGCTGGCCCTGGCGTAGTCGGCCAGGGCGATCAATTGCTCGCGAAGGCCCGGCAGCGGTTCGAATATCTGCGGGCTGGTATAGGGCGTGCCTTGCAAGGACAGCGGCCCGATCAGGGGAATGCCGGCCCGTTCCAGACGTACGGCGAAGCTCCCGTCCAATGCCGGCGCCAGCGGTGCGATCAGGGCAAACACCTGCTCTTCGTCGATCAACCGATCCAGCGCCTTTTCGGCACTGGCGCGGTCGGCACCGGGGTCGAGGATGGTCAGGCGCAACTGCCGGCCATGAATTCCGCCCGCCTCGTTGATGCGCGCCACGCAGCCGTTGAGCACCGCCGCCACCGTGATGCCCTCCTCGCCCAAGGGTCCGGAACCCGGCAACAACGTGCCCAGGTGCAGACTGTCTGGGGCCAGGCCCGGGTCGCTGTCGGCGGCCAGGTGCTTGAGGTACGCCGTGAGGTTGCGTTGATCGATCATCGACAACACGAACCGTGGCATCGTTGGATCGAGCTGGTTGTTGCCCGGATCGCGTCCCTCCTGCACCGCCCGCGCCAGGGTGGTTTCACTGTAGGCCGGGTAACTGCGGCCGTTGATGTGCTGTTGGCCCTGGCTGCTGGCCAGTCTCGACCAGCGCAGGTCTGGCGGGCGCACCTCGCCTTCCGGGCGCCCGAGGCCATCTTCACCATGACAACTGGCGCACGGCAGGCGGCTGGCCGGCAGCAGCATGCCCGCTGCGCCGACCCGGACCATGACCGGATCGCCGTTGGCCGACACGCCTTCGTGGTACAACCGTTTCCCGGCACTTTCGCTGAGGCTCAGCGGCAGTGCCTGGGCGGTGAACGCGATGCCGCCGAATAGCAGCAGGCCAAGGACGAGGGCAGTATTCATGGCCGTGGCTCCGCGACCGGGGCAACGGGACGGATTTTGCTCCAGCGTCTGTTCGCCGCGTCACCGACGATCCACCGGGTGGAGTGTTGCGCGGGGGTCGGCAGGATCTGGTCGATGCGCCCCCATACAAGGTCCATTTGCACCTTGTCTTCGGTAAGAAAAAACCAGTGGGGCCCATCGATGCCCTGTTTCAAGGTGCAAGCCTTGAGTACCGCCACAGTGTTACGCAGCGGATCACTGGCAAGGGAGATAAAGGTGCTGCCGTTCTGGCCCTGCAAGGGTGTGCAGGGCAAGCAGGTTTTCCTGTCGATGGCGCTCATGGCTGATGCTCCATGGCGATGGCGGTGTGCTTGGCGTGGGCGTTGCGTTCGCCTCTGAGCCTCTCGACGGCCCGGGCCAGCTCCGTCGGGTCGGTGAGACCGTAGTAGCGGGTCCAGGAACGGTTGTTGCCGTCCCCCACCAGAATCAGCGGCGAGTGGTTCTCGAAGCCACCGCTGTAGGCGCCAAGGCCCTTGAGGGTGGCATCGACCGACTGCGGCGAACCGGTCAGCCAGCTCCAGCCTGGCCCCTTCTGGAAGGTGCGGGCGTAGTCATTCAGCCGTTGGGGATCATCACGCTGCGGGTCGATGCTGATCGACACCAGTTGCACCTCGGTGCCGACCCGCGCGCCCAACTGTTTTTGCACCCTGCCCATGATCGAGGACACCACCGGGCAGACCGTGGTGCAGTTGGTGTAGATGAAACCCATGACCACGATCTTGTTGCTCACCAGGTCTTTTTCCAGGCTGACGACCTTGCCGTTCTGGTCCAGCAGGGTCACGTCGGCAAACCTGATCCGGGCGGTCTGCGGGTTGGCGGTGCTGGCCGACATATCGTGCCCGGTGTGCTCGTCCACCGAGTGTGCCGGCGCCTGGTCGATACCGAAGACCAACAGGCAGAACGTCAGCAGGCCGCGATGCGCGAATCGGTCCATGTCTGTTTCCTCTTGGTGGTGTATCGCCACTTCTCGACAAATCGACCGGAGCAATCCGCATGCCACAAAAAAATACGTTATTAATCAGCGTGTTATAATTACGACTTGATAGGTCGGGGGATTTACCCCACCCAATCCCCCCACTTTTTCGCCGGGGCCATCATTCCCCACTATTGGGGAAAAATCCCCCGGGGGTTTCGATCACAGCGGCGCATCCGCGGGCAACCCCTGCAAACGCCGATACTGGTTCAGCACGCTGGGCACATAACGCTGGGTCTCGGCGAACGGCGGGACCACGTTGCCCCGGCTGAGCACCGCTTGCGGGCCGGCGTTATAGGCCGCCACGGCGAGGCGGATATCGTTGTCGAACATCGTCATCAGGCGCTTGAGATAGCGGGCGCCGCCCTGGATGTTGGCCTTGGGGTCGTAGACATTGGTCACACCCATTTCGCGGGCAGTGTCGGGCATCAACTGCATAAGCCCGCGAGCACCCTTGGGTGAGGTGGCGCGGGCGTTGTAGCTCGATTCGGTCTTGATCACTGCGTGAATCAGCGCCGCCGGCAGTTCGTTGGCCGTGGCTGCCGCCGCCACCAGCTCGGCATAGGGTTGCGCGGCGATCATCTGCGGTTGCTGATCGAGGCTGACCACCGCCGCATCGGGCTCACGAATCACCCGTTCATAGTAGCGTCCGGGGCGGTGGACGTTGGACAGGACGTAGCTGCCATTGGCGTCCACGGAAACAAACACATCGGCCTGTGCGGCGCCGGCCAGTACAAGCAGACCCAGTAATCCGGTGGTGAGTGTTTTCATTGTTATACCTCCCCTTCCGGCCCCGAAAATTGGGGCAATTGCCCCAATGGCCAGTCGTGCACCAGCCATACGCAAGCACTGTGCCGTAAGCGAGAAGGCCCGTAGTACGGGGGGCGCGCCAGGGTCAGCAATCGTGAGCATGGCAATTGCATGCAACTACATGGCAACTCTGCTGCCGACTGAGTGAGGTCATCATGAATCAGCGACTGTCTTATGCCCGGCGACCCCAAGGCGGGTTCACCTTGCTCGAACTGTTGGTAGTGCTGGTGGTACTGGGGCTGTTGGCCGGCATCGTGGCGCCGAAGTATTTCGCCCAGCTGGGCCGTTCCGAAGTGAAAGTGGCCAAGGCGCAAATAGAGGGCTTGAGCAAAGCCCTGGACCTTTACCGTCTGGAGGTCGGCCATTACCCCTCGACCGAACAAGGCTTGCAGGCGCTGGTCACCGCCCCCGCCGACGAACCGCGCTGGACCGGCCCGTACCTGCAGAAAAAACTCCCGCAAGACCCCTGGGGCCGCAACTACGCCTATCGCTATCCCGGTGAAAACAGCGAGTACGACCTGTTGTCCATGGGCAAGGACGGGCAACCCGGTGGCGAAGGCGAGAACGCCGAAGTCACCAACTGGAACTGACGGGAATGGCGACCATGCGCTTTCATCTCAAGACCGTTGGCAAGGCCGGTGTCGTCTCGATGACCGTCGAAGCACCGGGGCACAGCGAAGCCAGGCGCATCGTCGAAGACCAGGGCCTGCGGGTGGTCAGCCTGCACGCCGAGCGACATTGGCGCGCGTTGCGCCTGCACAAGCGCGAGACGTTCAACCTGGTGTTGTTCAGCCAGGAACTGACCACCCTGCTCAACGCCGGCCTGCCATTGATCGATGCGCTGGAAAGCCTGGCGGAAAAGGAAAACGCGCCACAGGCTCGCAAGACCTTGAACGAGTTGGTTCGCCTGCTTTACGAGGGCAAATCGTTTTCCCAGGCCCTGAGCCAGCTGTCGGCGGTTTTTCCTCCGCTGTACGTGGCGCTGGTGCAGTCCAGCGAGAAGACCGGCGCCGTGGGCGATGCCCTGGGCCGCTATGTCAGCTATCGCCAGCGCATGGACGAGGTTCGCCAGAAGATCATCAGCGCTTCGATCTACCCCTTGCTGTTGCTGGTGGTGGGTGGTGGCGTGGTTTTGTTTTTGATGGGGTATGTCGTACCGCGCTTCAGCCTGGTGTTTGAAGGACTGGGGTCGAACCTGCCGTGGATGTCGCAGATCCTGATGAGCAGTGGCATGTTCCTGCACGCCCACCAGGGTGAATTCTTCGGTGGCTTGCTGGCCATCATCGTCGCCCTCACCCTGCTCCAGCGCCAGCCGGCGTTTCGTCGGGGGCTGGACCGACTGATCGAAAAACTCCCCGCGGTGCACCAGCGCATCTTCATGTATGAACTGGCGCGCTTCTACCGTTCGCTGGGGATTCTGCTGCAAGGTGGCATCCCTCTGGTCACTGCCATGGGCATGGTCCGTGGCCTGCTCAGCGTCGCCTCCCGCACGCGCCTGGACCAGGCCTGCGACCGGGTGCGCGAAGGGCAATCACTCTCTGCCGCGCTGGAACTCAATCACCTGGTGACCCCCGTGTCCCTGCGCCTGCTGCGTGCCGGCGAACAGTCCGGCAACCTCGGGCAAATGATGGAGCGCAGCGCCGACTTCTACGACGAAGAAATCAGCCGCTGGATCGAATGGTTCGTGCGGCTGTTCGAACCCTTGCTGATGACCTTCATCGGCCTGCTGATCGGGGTGATCGTGATCCTGATGTACATCCCGATTTTCGAACTGGCCTCGAGCATTCACTGACCCTTTGGAGTTGACCCTTTAGAAGCAGGTCCGGCCGTGCATCGCATTCTTTTTCAACGTTCCAGCCGAATAAATCGGTGCGTTGAACTGTTCATCTAGTTCCCATGGGGAAAAAAGGCAGCACATTGCAATGTTCATCAACGTTCCAATCTGAATAAAAAAGACGGAGAACGACATGCTCATCAATAAGCTTTTACTGGCAGCAGCTATTGGCGCGGTTCTGTCGGCGTCTACCGTATTGATTCCGGACAGCCTGTCCGGAGTTTCCAGTGCTCAGGCCAAGGATGGGGGGGGTAGTGGCGGCGGTGGTGGTGGTGGTGGCGGAAGTGGTGGTGGAGGTGGAGGCGGCGGTAGCGGTGGTGGCGGCGGCAGTGGTGGTGGTGGTGGTGGTGGTGGTGGTGGCGGTAGTCACGGTGGAAGCGGCAGTGGCGGCAACAGCGGCAGCGGCCACAGTGGCGATCATGGCAGCAACAGCGGCCATGGCAGTGCCAACAGCGGTTCGAGTCACTCCGGAACGGCCTCGTCCTCAGGTCGCAGCGGCACCCATGATGAGCCCGGCGATGACCATGGGGTTCATGCCAATGGCGAGCCCGGTGATGACCGTGGCGTGCATGCCAATGGCGAGCCCGGTGATGACCGTGGCGTGCATGCCAATGGCGAGCCCGGTGATGACCGTGGCGTGCATGCCAATGGCGAGCCCGGTGATGACCGTGGTATCCATGCCGAACCCGGTGATGACAAAAGGAGCTGATCCCAGCTGATTCCCATACAACACAAAACCCTGTGGGAGCGCCGCACCGCCGCTCCCACAATAGATTGTGTGAACCATCTCATTACAACCCACCCTCAGACTGATCCAGTTCCTCGCGCAAGAACTCAACCAGCGCCTGCACCGGCCGCGAACTCTGCCGGTGTTGCGGATAGACCGCCGATAACGTCAGCGGCTCGGGGCGCAAATCCTCCAGCACCTCCACCAGTCGCCCATCCTTCAACGCCGAGCCGACAATGAACGTAGGCAAATACGTGATCCCCAGCCCGGCGATCGCCGCATCCTTGAGCAGTTCACCGTTGTTGACGCGCATCCGCCCGCTGACATTGACGCTCAATGATTTGCCCTGCCCCGCAAACCGCCATTGCACCTGTCGACCATGGCCATACGGCAGGCAGTCGTGACCGTGCAAGTCTTCAGGCTTGAGCGGTGTACCGCGCTCGGCCAGGTACGCCGGGCTTGCGCAGTACACCCGCTCAATGGAGGCAATGCGACGGGCGATCAGTGTCGAGTCCTCCAGTGTGCCGATGCGCAGCGCGAGGTCGTAGCCCTCACCGAGCAAATCCACGGGGCGATCGCTCAAATCCATCTCCACCGTCACGTCGCGATAGCGCTGCAAAAACACTGGCAACAGGCAGCCCAGATGGGCCAGTGCGAACGACAGCGGCGCACTCACCCGAATGGTCCCGCGTGGCTCGGTGGTCTGGCCGGCGATGCCCTGCTCCACTTGTTCGACTTCGCTGAGCAGGCGCAAGGCTGATTCGTAATAGCTCTGCCCCAGGGGTGTAACGTCCAGGCGCCGGGTCGAGCGATTGAGCAAGCGCACGCCCAGGCGCTCTTCGAGTTGCATCAAGCGGCGGCTGACAAACTGCTTGGACAGCCCCAATTGATCGGCGGCCGCCGTGAAGCTGCCGGAGTCCATGACCTGGCAAAAAATGCGCATATCTTCGAAGGGGTTCATTGTCACCTCCCGGTTGACAGTCAAACACTTTATAGCCGCTTTTTCCCTTCATGGCACACCATTAATCTTCGTTCACCGCACTGAAATCACCTTCCCCGAAGGATCTGCGATCTGTTTGCCGCAAGCATTTAAATGGAGTTCCCCATGTCCTTGCTCCTTGAGCATTTGCTTTCCCTGAGCGCACTGCTGTTGGTAGTCGACGCCCTGCTCTGGCACCTCGCGCCATTCAAGCATCGCGTCAGCCGGGTCGGTGTGCGCCTGGCGCTGTTTGTGCTGTTCAGCGCGGTGCTCATCAACGCCGGTGTCAGCCCGTTGCAGGCACCCTTGTTTGCCGAAGATCCCGTGGCACAACTGGGGGCCACGGCACTGGGGATTCTCTGGTGGCTGTACGCCGCGCGGGTGCTCACCGAAGTGATCGGCCTGGCCCTGATGCAGCGCATCGGCCACAGCGGCCGGCTGTTGCAGGATGTCATCGGCGCACTGGTGTTCCTGATTGCCGTGGTGGCCGCCGCCGGCTACGTGCTGGAGCTGCCGGTGAAAGGCTTGATGGCGACCTCCGGCGTCGTCGCCATCGTGGTGGGCCTGGCATTGCAGAGCACCTTGAGCGACGTGTTCTCCGGCATCGTGCTCAACACCACCAAGCCGTATCAGGTCGATGACCGGGTTTCCATCGACGGAATTGAAGGCAAGGTGCTGGACATCGACTGGCGTGCCACCCACCTGCTGACCAGCGCCGGCAGCACCGCGGTGGTGCCGAACTCGGTGGCGGCCAAGGCGAAGATCGTCAACCTCAGCCGCCCGTTCAACCTGCACGGTGTGTCCATCAGCATTCAAGTGCCCAACCACATCCGCCCGCGTCGGGTACTCGACGCCCTGGACCGCACTCTGCAAGGCAGCAGCAGCCTGCTGCTCGATCCGGCGCCGAAAGCCGTGCTCAAGGAAGCCGGCGAAACCATGTCCGAATACGTGGCCAGCGGCTTTATCGCCGAGTTGGGCAAAAAAGGTGAAGTGCGCAATCAACTGTTCGACCTGGCCCATCGGCACCTCGAAGCGGCAGGCATTTCCCGGCAACCCGATGGCGTGATCGAACCGTCGACCCGCGCACGGGCTTTGCTCGATGAAGTGAAAATCTTCCGTTCCCTGAGCGCCGAGGAGCGTGATCGCCTGGCCCAGAACATGGTGGCGCAACAATACACGGCCGGTGAAGTGGTGCTGGATCTGGAAGAAGTACCGGACAGCCTGTTCGTCATCGCCACTGGCGTGGTCAGCGCCACCGTCCCCGACGGCAGCACGCAGATCGAAGCCGGGCGCATGGGGCCGAGCGAAGTCATGGGCGAACAAAGCATCCTCGCCGACACGCCATCCCAGGCACGGTTCACCGCCATAACTTCAAGCATCATTTACCGCCTCGACAAATCCCTGACCCGCAGTTGCATGGCGCAACGACGGGAAGTCGACCGGGCGTTGAACAAGCTGCAAGCAGTGCGCCAGCAGAACAGCCGGATGGCGTTGATGGCCAAGCCGGTGGCGGTCAGGAAAGGTGGATTTTTGAGTTGGTTGCAAAAGCGTTGAAAGAAAAAAGATCGCAGCCTTCGGCAGCTCCTACAGGGAAACACATTCCGAAGTAGGAGCTGCCGAAGGCTGCGATCTTTTAAAGGCTGCTGGCCAAAGCCAGCAGCCACAACCATTACTGCGCAGTAAATTTCATGTAGCTGTTGATCAGGTTGCGATAGTTCGGCAGGCGCTCGGACAGCAGGTTGGCCAGGCCTTCCATGTCGTTGCGCCAGTCGCCTTGCAGCTCGCAGGCCACGGAGAACCAGTTCAGCAGGTGCGCACCGGCGGCCGACATGCGTGCCCAGGCCGCTTGTTGCACGGTGGTGTTGAAGGTGCCGGAAGCGTCGGTCACCACAAACACCTCAAAGCCCTCGGCAATGGCCGACAGGGTCGGGAACGCCACGCACACGTCGGTCACCACACCGGCGATGATCAGTTGCTTGCGACCGGTGGCCTTGATCGCCTTGACGAAGTCTTCGTTGTCCCAGGCGTTGATCTGGCCCGGGCGAGCAATGAACGGCGCGTCCGGGAACTGCGCCTTGAGCTCCGGCACGATCGGGCCGTTCGGACCGCTGTCGAAACTGGTGGTGAGGATGGTCGGCAGCTTGAAGAACCTGGCGATGTCGCCCAGCGCCAGCACGTTGTTCTTGAACTCGTTGGGCGAGAAATCCTGTACCAGCGAGATCAGACCGGTCTGGTGGTCGACCAGCAAAACCACGGCATCGTCTTTGTTCAGGCGTTTGTACGGAACGTTGCTCATTGGAAACTCCTTGATGGATGGTTGTCGCAGTCAGCGCCGACCTGTTGGGCCGGCGCTTTTTTAAAAGAGTCAGAAGGCAAAACACGAGCAGCCAAAGGCACCCCAGAAACCGGCAAAATCGCTGACCGGCGCGTTCGACAGGCGCGCCCGTTCATGACTGTGGGAATGCACCGCGCACGGGCCGCTGCAATGGTGAACCTGGGCCTGCATCGGCGACGTCGGGCGCCAGTGACCGGGCACCTTCACCACCGGCGACCAGTCCGGCAGTACCGGCACGCTGGCCGGCCCGAGTTTCTCGAAGTCACCGGCACCGTAGACCACCTTGCCGCCGACCACGGTCAACACCGACTCGATCCACTTGATCGCCTCTTCATCGACGCTGAAAAAATCCGCGCTGAGGGCGGCGACATCGGCCAGTTGCCCGACCTTGATCTGGCCCTTCTTGCCTTGCTCCGACGAGAACCAGGCGCTGCCGTGGGTGAACAGTTCCAGCGCCGTCAGGCGTGAAAGGCCTTCGGCGTGCAACTCCATACCGCCGACGGTGCGACCGCTGACCATCCAGTACAGCGAGGTCCACGGGTTGTAGCTCGACACCCGCGTCGCGTCGGTACCGGCGCCGACCGGCACACCTTCGGCCAGCATGCGTTTGATCGGCGGCGTGGCTTCGGCCGCTTTCGCGCCGTAACGCTCGACGAAATATTCACCCTGGAACGCCATGCGATCCTGGATCGCGATGCCACCGCCCAGCGCCCTCACCCGCTCGATGTTCTGCGGGGTGATGGTTTCGGCGTGGTCGAAAAACCACGGCAAGCCATTGAACGGAATGTCGCGATTGACCTTCTCGAACACATCGAGCATGCGGCTGATGGATTCGTTGTAGGTGGCGTGCAAACGGAACGGCCAGCGTTGCTCGACGAGGTGGCGCACCACCGGCTCCAGCTCGGCTTCCATGGTTTGCGGCAGGTCCGGGCGCGGTTCGAGGAAGTCTTCGAAGTCCGCCGCCGAGAACACCAGCATTTCCCCGGCGCCGTTGTGCCGCAGGAAATCGTCGCCCTGGTGCAGCTTCACGCTGCCGGTCCAGTTCTTGAAATCGGTCAACTCTTCCTTGGGCTTCTGGGTGAACAGGTTGTAGGCGATGCGCACGGTCAGTTGCTCGTCCTTCGCCAACTGCTCGATCACCTGGTAATCATCCGGGTAATTCTGGAAACCGCCGCCAGCATCGATGGCGCTGGTCAGGCCCAGGCGATTGAGCTCGCGCATGAACTGGCGGGTCGAGTTGACCTGATACTCCAGCGGCAACTTCGGCCCCTTGGCCAGGGTCGAGTACAGAATCATCGCGTTGGGCCGCGCCACCAGCATGCCGGTCGGCTCGCCGTTGGCGTCACGCACGATCTCGCCCCCCGGCGGGTTCGGTGTGTCGCGGGTATAACCGGCGACGCGCAACGCGGCACGGTTGAGCAAGGCGCGGTCGTACAGGTGCAGCACAAACACCGGCGTATCCGGTGCCGCCTGATTGAGCTCCGCCAAGGTCGGCATGCGCTTCTCGGCGAACTGGAATTCGTTCCAGCCACCGACCACCCGCACCCATTGCGGCGTCGGCGTACGGTCGGCCTGCTCCTTGAGCATGCGCAAGGCATCGGCCAGGGACGGCACACCTTCCCAGCGCAGTTCCAGGTTGTAGTTCAAGCCGCCACGGATCAGGTGCAAGTGCGAGTCGTTGAGCCCGGGGATCACGCAGCGGCCCTTGAGGTCGATCACTTGTGTGCCCGAACCACGCAGTGCCATGGCTTGGGCATCGCTGCCGACCGCGACAAAACGCCCGTCGCTGATCGCCACGGCGCTGGCGAGCGGTTTCTCACGGTCAACGGTATGGAATTGACCATTGAACAGAATCAGATCGGCGTTCATCACGGTTCCTCGTGCAAAGTAGCGGGAGACAGCCAGGGCGCGAACAGACGCGTCGCCATGGGCATGAAGAGGTAAACCACCGACAGCACGATGGTCAGGGTGATCAGGAACGTGGCCACCACGTAGTTGGAGAGCAAGGCGTTGAGCCGTAGCAGCGGCCCCCAGAGCAACGGTACCAGCAGGGTGTGCGGCAGGATCACCAGCAGCGTTACCACGGCCTGCTTCCAGCGCGGCGGTGGCGTACCGGCCTCGGCCTGGGGCGAGAACCAGAACTCGTTGACCGGATTGACCTCGGTCTGGTCGCCATCGGCCAGCATCGGCGCGGCTGCGTTGACCAGTTCCTGGCGTTGCGGCGAATCGAGCCAGTTCTGCATTGCCTCGGTCGAGCAAAAGCGCAGCACGCAAGTGTAGGTATCGAGGCCGGCATTCTTGCCGCGCACCACATCCACGCCCAGATGCCCGACGTTCTGCGCGGCCACCTTGACGATATTGCGCAGCCAGGCTTCATAAGGCACTTCGAAACCGGCCTTGACCCGGTGCTTGACGATCAGGGTCACCACCTCATCAGGTCCGGGACTGGCCGGCTCACGGCGATTGAGATCAGACATAACGCAAGGCTCCGACGAAACGGACATTGAGCGCCAGCCGTCCCGGCCCGGCGATGAAAATGCTGGTGAAGACAATCAGCAGCAGCCAGCCGAACTGGCCTTCGAAGAGGGTCCACTCTGGATGCACGATCAACATCGACACCCACAGCACAAACAGAATAGGCAAACACGCCAGACGCGCCAGCAACCCGGCGACGATCAGCAGCGGGCACACGACCTCGGCGAAAATCGCCAGCACCAGCGTCAGGTTCGCGCCCAGATGGAAAGGGTCTTCGATGTTCTGCAACTCGGCACTGTAGTGAAACAGCTTGGGCAAACCGTGTACCCACAACAGGAACAACCCGCCGCTGACCCGCAGGAACAGCAGCCCCCAGTCTTGCGCCCGATCATCGCGTCGCGAAGCGTCCATGGCCTACCCGCACAAATAAAAAACCACCGGCATCGATACGCCGGGACAGGACTTGATAGTGCCGGGACGGGGGGAGGAAAAATTGAATGTACGTGCTCTGTTTGCGGGAAGACCGAGATCGACCAAACGACATAGAACCCTGTGGGAGCGAGCTTGCTCGCGATGGCGGCATCACATTCAGCATGGATGTTGACTGACCCACCGCAATCGCGAGCAAGCTCGCTCCCACAGGTTTATTTGTTGTTGCTTCTACCGGGTTATTCCTGCGGGTCGAGATTATCCAGCGCCCGGTTCACCGCCAGTTCGCCCAACATGATGATTTGCGCAATCCCCAGCAGCGCGTTGCGATGAGGGCTTTGCAGAAATCCCGCAAGGTCACTGGCCATGATGCTGGCCGAGGCCAGGGATTCGCAGGCGTGGGCCAATAGCGTTTCGGTGTTGATGTCGGGGGCGATGACAAACATCGTGCTGGGTTTGTGCGATGGAGCCGGATCTTTTGCGGGGTTGAGGTAGTGATCCAGTGCGCGGTCGGCGGCTTCGTGGAGCTTTCTGGAGTCGAGCGAGTCGTAGGGGGAAACGTCGTCGGATTGCGGGGGATTGGGGGTTGGTTTGCACATGGCGGAGCTCCTTTATACCTGGTGAAACCACCAAAACCCGTCGCTAAACAAGTAAGGGTGGCAGCTGTACGCAGGTTAGCGAACCGGGAGGTATAAGACCCGGCAGACCCGAAGGTCTCCCGCGCACAGCCACCATGTCGAAAATTGCAGACTGGAGCCTTGTTGCGCTTATACCTGGTCGGGTCGCTAAACCCGGTCGCTGAATTTGCAGCGACCGGGAAACGATAAAGACCGGGTACAAGACTCACAAGCCGGCGGATTCTGGCGTAGTTGTAGGCAACGACGCAAGGCGGTGTGGCTTTCAGGAATAGAGGCTGACGGCTTTTAAACAGGGCTGTCAGAACGCGGCACATTCCCTGTGGGAGCGAGCCTGTTCGCGAAGGCGGCATCACATACGGCACTGGTGTTGACTGATACACCGCTATCGCGAGCAGGCTCGCTCCTACAATTGGATCGGCAACATCTGTGAGGGATTGGTTGGCTGTCAGGCCGCCTTCGCGAGCAAGCCCGCTCCCACAGTTTGAGTTGTGTGTATCTGCGAGAGATTGGTTGGCTGGCAGGCCGCCTTCGCGAGCAAGCCCGCTCCCACAGTTTGAGTTGTGTGTATCTGCGAGAGATTGGTTGGCTGGCAGTCCGTCTTCGCGGGCAAGCCCGCTCCCACAGGTACTGAGTACATCTGTGAGAGATTGGTCGGCTGGCAGGCCGTCATCGCGAGCAAGTCGGATCGCCGCACCGTCGCTCCCACAGAAGAGCAAAGGCAGAGCAGCCCACACCGCGCCGCTTCTCACCACTCATCAGGCCGAGCGTTAGCTCGCCTGCAGCTTTTGATCTTGATCCACCCGCCCCCTCGGAAGGCTGAGCGCAGGTGTTTATCCGGGGATGGGCGCGCAGCGCCGTTCGACGCAGTCGAACTCATTGCATGTAGGTCGAAGCGAAGCCGACCGGAGGGCAATGCCCCCGGATGAATACCGGAGCGAAGGAACCCCGAGCCTCAGCGAGAGGCCGTACGTTCGGGGCGAGACCTTTGGTTCCTTTGGGCTGGGCCGGCACTCCGGCGTTTGCCAAAGGGACTCGCCGTAAGGGCGAAACCATAAGCCGCCGTTACCGAAGCAACGGATATGTACTCAGTCAGGAAGGAATATCCAAAGCCAAAGACATGAACTGACCAATCCGCGACCGCAACCACCGCTCCGCCGGATCATTGTCATGCACCCCGCTCCAGGCCATCGACAACTGCGCCGCCTCAATCTCGAACGGCGGATCCTCGGCCCGCAACCCACACCCCTCGACCAAAGCACACGCCGCATAATCCGGCACAGTGGCAATCATCTCGGTCCCGGCAAGCAACGCCCGCAACCCACTGAACTGCGGCACCCCCAGCACCACACGACGACTACGCCCGACCTTCGCCAGATCCAGGTCGATATTGCCGCTCAAATCCCCCGAGAACGACACCATCGCATGGGGCCGCTCGCAGTACTCATCCAGGGTCAGCGTCCCGGGACGGGTGTCACCGCGCAGCACCTTGCAGGGAATATCGCGCAGCTTCTTGCGCTTGGCATTGGCCGGCAGATCCGTGGTGTAACTCACGCCCACCGAGATTTCCCCCGACGCCAGCAGCGTCGGCATCAACAGGTAATTGGCCCGCCGCACGACCACGACGATGCCCGGCGCTTCCTCCTGCAACTGACGCAGCAAGGGCGGAAACAAACCGAACTCGGCATCGTCCGACAGCCCAATGCGAAACACATCGCAACTGGTCGCCGGATCGAACTCCTTGGCCCGGCTGACCGCACCGGAAATGGTGTCCATCGCCGGTTGCAACTCCTTGAGAATCGCCAGCGCCCGCGCCGTCGGCTCCATGCCACGACCGTTGCGCAGCAGCAACGGGTCGTCGAACAGGTCGCGCAAACGCCCCAGCGCGGCGCTCACCGCCGGTTGGCCCATGAACAGTTTTTCCGCGACGCGGGTCAGGTTCTTTTCGAACATCAGGGCCTCGAAAATCACCAGCAGGTTCATGTCGACGCGACGCAGATCGTTACGGTTCATAGACTCGGGTTCCTTGTATGTTCGGCCAGGCGCGAGAGCTGTCGACTTTACTCGATCAACGGTACGTTTGCCGCTCGTTTGTACGGCCCGTACTCCACCGGCACCCACTGGAAATGCTTGCCTTCGGCGGTGATATGACCGATACCGGGAAATGGCAGGTGCGCCGCCGTCACCCAGGTCTTGCTGGCGGCAGCGGCACTGAACACCTGGTTGCGGCTTTTGATCGCATGCTGGCTGTCGACGTCGAAACCGATCGATACCTCAGGATGCAGGAACTGCACGGCGAGGTTGTGCACCAGGTCGCCCATGAACAGAATGCTTTGCCCTTGCGAGGTGAAACGGTACGTGGTGCTGCCCGGCGTGTGCCCTTCTTCCAGTTGCGCCTCGACCACGCCCGGCAGCGGTGACTGGCCGGGGGTGAAGGTCTTGAAACGGCCGGCGGCCACGTAAGGCGCGGTGGAATCCTGGGCAATTTTGAAGTAGCCCTTGGCCGCTTCCGGTGCCTTGGCCAATGCCTGCGGATCGAGCCAGTAGTCGGCCTCGGCCTTGGCGGCATACACCGTGGCGTTGGCGAACAGCGGTTGCTGTTGGCCGTCCACCAGGCCGCAGACATGATCAAGGTGCAGGTGGGTGATCAGGATGGCGTCCACTTGCTCCGGTTTGTAGCCGGCCGCTTGCAGGTTGGCCGGCAACTGGCCGGCGGTAGGGCCGATGCACTGCCCTGCCCCAGTGTCGATCAGGATCAGCTGTTTACCGGTGTTGACCAGAAAGGCGTTGAAGGCGGTCTGTACCCCCGGGGTTTCAATCGAACGACGGGCCAGCAGTGCGCGGATCCGGTCCTGGCTCATGCCCTGCAACAGCTTGGGCGACAGATCGTTGTAGCCGTCGAACAGCGCCGTCACTTCGTAATCCCCCAGCGCCAGGCGGAAGTATCCGGGTACTTGCGTGCCCACCTGCGCGGGCGCCTGGGCCTGTGCGCCGGCAGATATCAGCGCCAGGCCGATGGCGCCGAGCGTTCCCTGCAATGTCCGTTTCATCTGATTACCTTTCCAGGCCAAGCGGCGGTCCGTTATAGCCCGCTCCATTGTGCGCATCTTGTGCCAATCGCCGCTGCCCGCACTTGCAACGATGTGCTGTGTTCACACCCTCGGGCATGGAATTAACAACGTTTAACTCGTCAGCCGCATCGGCCGCCTCCAACAATGAAGCCCTCAGCGCAGAACTGTTTTTTTCCAGAGTAACGGTGCTGATCGCTCGAACCGGGCGCCAGCGCTTTTCCTCCCCGACCGGACAATGGCCATGGCTTACCCACAGCACACCACCGCCCGCGCACCTGCCAGCGAACCGCGCAAGCCCCACACCGGCGGCCTCAGCCCACAACGCGAAAAACTGGTTAAACAACTGATCCTCGAGCGTCTGGGCGACAGCCTGGAAGTCACTGAACTGGCACAGGCTTGCGCCCTGTCGCGCAGTCACTTCTCGCGCGCGTTCAAGTGCAGCACAGGCCTCTCGCCACAGGACTGGATTCGCCAGCAGCGCATTGCCCTGGCCAAGCAATTGATCCAATACACCGGCCTGAGCCTCACGCAGATCAGTCTCGAATGCGGTTTCTGCGATCAGGCGCACTTCTGCCACATCTTCACCCGCAGCGAAGGCATCAATCCGTTTTCCTGGCGCTGTCAGGTGGTGCATGGCCTTAAAAGCAAAAGATCGCAGCCTTCGGCAGCTCCTACGGGTATACACGCTGGCGTGTAGGCGCTGGCGAAGCCTGCGATCTCTTGATCTGTGCTTTTTAACCTTTCAAGAACGCCAACAGGTCAGCATTGAGCTGGTCCTTGTGGGTGTCCGTCAAACCGTGAGGGGCGCCCGGGTAAATCTTCAGGGTCGAGCCCTTCACCAGCCTGGCGGAGGAGACGCCCGCCGCTTCGTACGGCACAACCTGATCCGCGTCGCCATGCACCACCAGGGTCGGCACGTCGAACTTCTTCAAATCTTCGGTGAAGTCGGTTTCCGAGAACGCCTTGATGCAGTCATAGGCGTTCTTGTGGCCGGCCATCATGCCTTGCATCCAGAACCAGTCGATCATGCCCTGGGACGGTTTCGCGTCGGGTTTGTTGAAACCGAAGAACGGGCCGCTGGCGAGGTCGATGTACAGCTGCGAGCGGTCGGCCAGCGAGGCCTGGCGAATGCCGTCGAACACTTCCAGCGGCAGGCCGCCGGGGTTGGCTTCGGTCTTGAGCATCTGCGGCGGTACCGCGGAAATCAGCCCGGCCTTGGCCACGCGGCCGGTGCCATGGCGACCGATGTAACGCGCCACCTCGCCACCGCCGGTGGAGAAGCCGAACAGCACGGCGTTTTGCAGGTCCAGCAGCTCGATCAACTGCGCCAGGTCGTCGGCGTAATGGTCCATGTCATTGCCCGACCACGGCTGGCTGGAGCGCCCATGACCACGACGGTCGTGGGCGATGACCCGGAAGCCCTTGGAGGCCAGGAAGATCATCTGCGATTCCCAGCTGTCGGCGTTGAGCGGCCAGCCGTGACTAAAGACAATCGGCTGACCGGTGCCCCAGTCCTTGTAGTAGATCTCGACGCCGTCGCGGGTAGTGAAGGTGCTCATGGGTGATGCCTCCTTAACGAGGGTTGGGGGTGAAACAAATCGGTAACAGGTTCATGCGATCGGCCAGGCGCGCCACCCGCTCGCCCAGGTGCGCGGCGGTGCAGCGATCCTCGGGGGGTGGCGCATCGTCTGGGGATTGCTCGACATTCGACTGGGCCATGGCGCCCAGCGAGCTGCCCAGGCGATTGAGTTGGCCGTTGAACGCGCCGGTGCTGGAGCGTGCCGGCAGCAGGTCGAGGCCGACCCAGATCATCGAGTGCTGGGCGGCGAACACCGCCAGTTGCAGCAAGGTGTTGAGCTTGTCGCCGCACAGGCTGCCGGAATTGGTGAAGCCCGCCGCGAGTTTGTCGCGCCAGGGCTGGGTCAGGTAGAACGCCGCCGTGGCCTCCATGAACGCCTTGAAGGCCGCCGAGGCGCTGCCCATGTAGGTCGGCGCGCCGAAGATGATGGCGTCGGCGCTGTGCAGCCGCGCCCAGTGCCCGTCCACTTCTTCGACCGGGATCAACTGGCAGGTGCTGCCCAGGTGCCGCTCCACGCCCGCGGCAACGGCTTCGGCCATGACCCGGGTGTGCCCGTAGCCACTGTGATAGACCACCACCACGTTGCTCATTGCTGTGTCCTTAGTGGGAGCGGCTCGCGGCTGACTGACATTTCATCCCTGCCTTCAGTGGAAGTTGAAGAAGGAGAGTTTTGGACGCAGAGCGGACGCAGGACGAGTTAAACGTTGTTAATTTTCCTTGGCGCGCAAAAAGCCCCGGCACGTCCTGCCCATCTGTCGCACCCAATGTTTTCGGGACCGACAGCCACTGGCCGATACGCTAGAGTCAATGCCTGCCCCTTCAGTCACCCGGGCGGCGCATTGCGCTCTGTAACAAACCTGAGGAATATGCTCGAAAACCGCGTACTAGACGGATGCAGCAGGAGCGACTCGTTGACCCTTTCCCCCGAACAGGCTGTGCATTTCGGTCCCTACCGGGTCTACCCCGACCAACGCCTGGTGATGGAGGCCGACCAGCCTTTACGCCTGGGCCGACGCGCCATGGACATCCTGTTGATCCTGCTTGAGCACGCCGGCAACGTGGTCAGCAAGCAGCAACTGATCGCTCGGGTCTGGCCCAACAGCGTGGTCGAAGACATCAACCTGCGGGTGCACATGGCCGCGTTGCGCAAGGCGCTCGGCGACGGTCAGGCCGGCCAGCGCTACATCGTCACCGTGGCCCAGCGCGGGTACAGCTTCGTCGCACCGCACTCACTGGACCAGGCCGAGCAACTGTCGGCGCCCACCGCCCCCACGCCGGGCCGGCATAACCTGCCGGTGCGTCGCACGCGCATGATCGGCCGGCGGACGCTGGTCGACAATCTGGTGGCGCAACTGCCACGCCAGCGCTTCATCACCCTCGTCGGCCCCGGCGGCATCGGCAAGACCACCGTGGCCTTGCGAGTCGCCGAGCAAATGATCGGTCGCTACCCGGACGGCATTCGCCTGCTGGACCTGGCCCCGATTAACTGCCCGCTGATGATCGACGGCCACCTGGCGACATTGCTCGAACTGGCCCTGCACGACGACCAGCCCCTGGGCGGTCTTGCCGACTGTCTGCGCGACAGGCGAATGCTGTTGGTCATCGACAACTGCGAACACCTGGTCGACGCCATCGCCCAGCTCTGCGAAAACATTCTGCGCAGTGCGCCGCACGTGCATATTCTCGCCACCAGCCGCGAGAGCCTGCGGGCCGAAGGGGAATTCGTCCAGCGCCTGGAATCACTCGACTGCCCGCCGCCCATCGCCGTCCTCGACCGCGCCCAGGCCATGACCTTTTCCGCCCTGCAACTGTTTGTCGAGCGGGCCATGGCCAGCCATGACAGCTTTGAACTGACGGACGATGAGCTGCCGCTGTTGATCGAGATCTGCCACCGACTGGATGGCATTCCACTGGCCATCGAACTGGCGGCGGCGCAGGTGGGCAACTTCGGATTGCCCGGCTTGCTGGCGCAACTGCAAAGCAGCTTTCGGGTGTTGACCCAGCCCTGCCAGACGCCCCTGGCACGCCATCAGACTCTGCGCGCGACACTGGACTGGAGCTTCGAGCTGCTCAGCGCCTGCGAAAAGACCTGCCTGCGCCGACTCAGTGTGTTTCGCGGCAGCTTCACCCTGGAGTCGGCAGCGGCGGTGATTGTCGGCGAACACATCGAACCCCGCGAAGTGTTCGGCTCGATCACCCAACTGGTCGCCAAGTCCCTGTTGAACGTCGAGGTGGGCGACGAGGATGTCTTCTACCGCCAGCTCGACACCACCCGCAGTTATGCCCTGGAAAAACTCGGGCAAACCACCGACCTGCCCGGCACTCGGGAGCGGCATGCCGAACGTTGCCTGGCGCTGATGCAACAGGCGCAGGACGACTGGGAGAAAACCCCGACCGGCCTGTGGCTCGAACGCTATGGTCGGGCCCTGGAGGACATCCGCGCGGCCCTCGATTGGGGTTTGCACGCGCAAGGGCCGCAGGCACTGGCGATACGCCTGGCCGCGGCGTCCACGCCCCTGTGGCAGGAGCTGTCACTGCTCAAGGAACACGGCGGTTATGTGCGCAAGGCGCTGGCCCTGCTCGAACAGTCTGCCCAACCTTGCCCGCGCTTGCAGATGGCTCTCAAGCTGGCCCTGGGCAGTGCCTGTTATCACGCTCAAGGCGCCAGCGCCGAAACCATTGGCGCTTTTGTCAGTGCCAGAGTCCTGGCCAGCCGACTCAATGATGTGGCCGGTCAGTTGCGGGCGATTTCCGGACACCTGACGGTCAATCTCAGTTGCGGCCAATACCAGATGGCCCTGGAACAGAGCCGGCAATTCGATCGGCTGGGGCTGCATGACGACGCCCTGATGTCCCTGAGCATGCATCGTTTGCGGGTGCTCGCCCTGCACTTCTGCGGCGATCAGCAACAAGCCGGCGAGCATGCCGGACAGGTGCTGCAACGCATGGCCCAGAGCGGTCATCTCAACCGTTTCACCCATGGCTTCGGCGTGCAATACGACCAGAGCGTCGCGGCGCTGACCATCCACGCACGCATCCTCTGGCTGCAAGGCCAACCGGAACAGGCCTGGCGCGCAGCCCGGCAGGCACTGGACATCGCGCTGCAGATCAACCACGGCACGTCGATCTGCTACACCCTGGCGCTCGCCGGCTGCCTGATCGCCCACTACAACGGCGACACCCGCAGCGCCCGCGAACTCCTGCGCCTGCTGCTGCAACAGGCGCAGAAACACTCGGTGCTGCTGTTCCATGACTGGGCGCAACACTACGCGCGGGTGATCGGCGGCACCGAGGTGCAGCCCATCGGTCGACAAAGCGTCGGTTTGATCAAGGACATCATGGTCACGCTGGATTCAACCGGTGTCGACCATGATCTGCTCGAACGTGCGCAAAGCGGTGTTTCGGACTGGAGCACGGCGGAGATTCTGCGGGCCTGGGCCAGCACGTTGCTGGCAACGGATTGCCCGGTCAAAGCCGCGACGGCAGAAACCGTGCTGCTCAAGGCACTCAACGTGGCAAAGACCCAGGGTGCCCTGGCCTGGGAGCTGCGTAGCGCCACCTCGCTGGCGCAACTATGGCAGCGTCAGGGACACAGCCAAAGGGCGTATGACCTGCTGGCCCCGATCTACCAGCGCTACACCGAAGGTTTCGCCACGCCCGACTTGATGTCCGTTCGCCGGCTACTCGACGAGTTGCAATGCCACCTGCCCGCCTGAAGGCCGGCTCGTTTGACTGACGTAACCGGCATAACGCGTTTCAAGGGCGCGCAACTCACCACTGTGTTCGAGTTTTTCCAGGGCGTAGGTGCGGGTGGTGTTGAGGAATCGGTAACGGGTCACACCACCGCCCTGCTCCTGGGACAGCAGTGATTTGAGTGTGAGGTTGTCCAGCACCTCGATCAGTTCGGCGACCGGCAACGCGTCGCAGCTGATCACCCCTATCGCGGCATCCTGGGTAAAAGCCATCTTGAACACCGCCAGTCGCTGCAGCACGGTTTGCTCTACGGCAGTCAACCGTTCGTAGCTCCAGTCCAGCGCAGCCTTGAGCGTCTGGTGCCGGGGCACGGCCGTGCGGCGACCCTGGGACAGCAACTGAAAACAGTTATCGAGTTGCGCTTGCAACCCCACCAGCGCCAGCGCATCGATTTGCGCCGCCGCCAACTCAATCGCCAGCGGCAGGCCATCGAGGCGTCGGCAGATTTCCCGTACGGTCTTGAGGTCTTGCTCACGCAGGGTGAACCCTTGCTGACGAGTTCGGGCACGGCTGACGAGCAACTGCACCGCCGAATAGCCCATGACCTCGGCAACACTGCGCAGCGCGGACGCCGGCGGCACCGCCAGCGGTGGCAGACGCATGACGGTTTCGCCCGCTGCCTTGAGCGGCTCGCGGCTGGTGGCGAGGATCGACAGTCGCGGCAGCGCAGCCAGCAGCGTCTCGATCAACGTCCGGCAGCGTTCGAGCAGGTGTTCGCAGTTGTCCAGGACCAACAAGGCATGCCGCTGCGCCAGCGCCTCCAGCGTGGTACCGACTTCCAGCCCAAGGGTTTGTGTGAGGTGATCGGTCACGTGCGCCGGGTCTTCGATCGCCGCCAGGTCGACCAGCCACACACCGTGCCGATAGTGCTCCAACAACAGTTCGGCCACGCGCAGCGCCACGGTGGTCTTGCCGATCCCGCAAGGCCCGGCCAGGGTCATGAATCGGCGCACCGGCAACTGCCGCACGAGGCTGCCGACAACCGCATCGCGCCCGGTGATCGGCGTGAGCCGCGCCGGCAAGTTGTGCAGGGGCTTTTTCAAGGTCTCGCTCGGGAACGCTACGGGCTGCGGCGAATGCTGTACCGAGGCGACAAAACTGTAGCCGCGCTGGGGAATATTGACGATGTAGCACTGGCCGTTCTGCCCGTCGCCCAAGGCGCGGCGCAGGGCGGCAATGTGCACCCGCAGGTTGATCTCTTCGACCACGGAGCACGGCCAGACCTGCGCAATCAACTCTTGCTTGCTGACCACCGAGCCTGCGTGCTCGACCAGCACCTGCAACACGTCAAGGGCGCGGCCGCCCAGGCGCAGCGGTCGATCGCCCTGCAGCACCAGTCGCTGACTGAGGTGGAAAGCGTAGGGTCCGAATTGCAGCACCGCTTCGCTGTTCAAATCTCTGAGGCTGTTCATGGGCTGTCACCCGCGGCAATCCTGGTTTCCAGCCCAGGCTCCGCACCGTCCTTGCAATGAGTTCAGCGGTATCTTGGCAGGCCTCGGTGACGGTACAACTGCCACGGGGGGAGCGTCACGGCCATTGCGGTGCGCATGACGGACACGCGCGCTAGCTGAACTGCTCGCGGTATTGGGTCGGGGTCAGGCCGAGTTTCTCACTGAACAGAAAACGCATGTGCCGCACGCTGCCGAAGCCACTTTTGAAGGCCACGGTCTTGAGCGGCAACTCGCTGGTTTCCAACAGGTTCCTGGCGCAGTCGATGCGTGCGCTTTGCAGAAACTCCATCGGCGTCATGTTCACTTCCCGGGCGAACACCCTGGCGAAATGACGCGGGCTCATGTTGGCCAGACCGGCCATGCGTTCGATGCTGTAGGTCTCATCCAGATGTTCGAGCACATGGTTCTGCACTCGGGTAATCGCCGTTTCATGGGGGGCCACCGCCGCCATCAACGGGCTGAACTGCGCCTGCCCACCCTGGCGTTTCATGACCACCAGCAACACCTTGGCCACGTCCTGGGCGACTTTCTTGCCGTGGTCCTGGGCTACCACCGACAAGGCCAGGTCGATCCCCGCGGTGACGCCACCGGACGTGATCAGGTTGCGGTCCTGGACGAAGATCTGATCGGTCTCGACGGTCGCTTTCGGAAAGCCCTTGATCAGCCGCTCGGTGTAGTGCCAGTGCGTGGTGACGCGATAGCCGTCGAGCAAACCCGCATGCCCCAACACGAACGCCCCGGTGCAGATCGAGCCAAAAGCGGCGGACCGGCTGACGTTGTGCCGGAGCCAGTCGAGCAATGGCGGATGCCTTTCGTTGTAGGCACCGGGACCACCGGGCACCAACAGCAAATCAAAACCCTCGCAGGCCTGGTCGATGTGCCGGTCGGCGTGCACGCTCACGCCATTGGACGCCCGCAATGCGCCGGGCTCGGTGCCGATGGTCGACAGCACGTAGTGATCGTCGGGTTTCAGGTATCGATTGGCGATGGAAAACACTTCCATGGGTCCGGCCATGTCGAGCAGGAGAAAGTCGGGAAACAGCACCATTGCCACGGTTTTCATGGATTGGAATTCACTGGGATCAATAGGGTCGGTACACCAATCCTTGTGGGAGCGGGCTTGCTCGCGAAGGCAGTGTGTCATTCACCATCATTTAGCCTGACACGACGCCTTCGCGAGCAAGTCGAATCGTCGCACCGCCGCTCCCACAGGATTCTTGCCATGCATTATGGCTAAGTACGACGTAAAGGTTGGAAAAGAATAGCTGATTCGCCCTCATAATCTGTCAACCTGTTCGAGACAGTATTTCAATTTTCATCTACTTATTGCACCAGCCAGTAACCATTAACCTTCTCCTCACTCGGACGAATTCACGTCCCCACAGGAGATTTCATCATGCTGACTCTTCGCAAAGCCTCGGATCGTGGCCTGGCCAATCACGGCTGGTTGAAGTCGTTCCATACCTTTTCCTTCGCCAGCTATCGCAACCCGAAAGAGCAGGGTTTTTCCGACCTGTTGGTGATCAACGACGACCGTGTGGCCGCCGGCAAAGGCTTCGGCCAGCACCCGCACCGCGACATGGAGATTTTCTCCTATGTGCTTGAAGGTGCCCTGGAACACAAGGACACCCTGGGCACCGGTTCGGTGATCCGCCCCGGCGACGTGCAACTGATGAGCGCAGGCAGCGGCGTGGCCCACAGTGAGTTCAATCACTCCGGCACCCGGGCGGTGCACTTTCTGCAGATCTGGATCGTGCCCGACGTCAGCGGCGCCAAACCGCGTTATCAGCAAGAGCATTTCAGCACCCAGAAGAAACGCGGACGCCTGCAACTGATCATCTCGCCGGACGGTGCCAAGGGTTCGCTCAAGGTGCGTCAGGATGCACGGGTGTATGCCGGCCTGATCGACGGCAAGGAAAGCGCCACCCTGGAGCTCGCCGCCAACCGCTACGCGTATGTGCACGTGGCCCGGGGCAGCGTCGAACTCAACGGTGTGCTGTTGCAGGAAGGCGACGGTGTGCGGGTTCGTGATGAACAGATGCTGACCTTGAGCAACGGCGTGGATGCTGAAGTGCTGGTGTTCGACCTGCGCCCACAGGAACTGCCGCAAATGCCATAACACCTTTGTGGGAGCGAGCCTGCTCGCTCCCACAGGATTTGTGCCACCTGGAATTACTCGCCGGTCCCGGCGAACCCCGCGACAATCTCATCGATCACCGCCCGGACCCTGGCCGTATGCCGCAGGTCCGCGTGGGTCACCAGCCAGATGTCATAGGGCATCGGACGCGAGCGTTCCGGCCACAACCTGACCAACCCCTCCTTCTCCCCGATGTACACCGGAATCTCTCCGACTCCGATCCCCGCCGCAATCGACCGACGCACCAGCAGGCTGGAACTGAGGCTCGCGACAATCCGCCCGCGCGCCACCGGTTCCGAGACCAGCGTCAGGTCCTTGTTGCCCTGCAAGTACGACTGATACACCACCAGGTCATGCCCGGCGAACGCCGAGCCCGGCTCCGGCACGCCGTGGGCGTCGACATAGGCTTGCGAGGCAAACAGCCCTACCGGCCAACGGGCGATACGCCGGGCAATCAGGTCAGGGTTTTCCGGCCGGGTGTTGCGTACGGCGATGTCCGCTTCGCGTTTTGCCAGGCTGAGAATCTGCGTGGTGGCGTCCAGTTGCACCCGTACATCCGGGTGTTGCCGATGCAAACGGGCAATCGCCGGGATCAGGAAATCAATCGCCAGGGAGTCGGTGGTACTGACCCGAACCGTGCCGGTCAAGCGATCGTCCAGGCCCTGGATCTGGCGCTCCAGCTCCAGCGCCGAATGCTCCATTTTCTCCACGGCCTTGAGTGCCGCTTCGCCGACAGCCGTCAGCGCATAACCTTCGGATGTGCGCAGGAACAAGGTCGCACTCAATGACTTTTCCAGCGCCGTGATGCGCCGGCCGACCGTGGCCTGGTCGACCCCCAACACCCGCGCCGCACCACGCAACGTGGATTCGCGGCAAACCGCGAGAAATACCCGGGCGTCATCCCAATTCATCACGTTCTCCTGACGATGCAATTACGCATCAGCATAGCGCGTAATCGCTGCATTAATGCTTCGTAAAACCTCGATATGCTGAAGGCCAGAGTGACCCTACAGGACAATGCACATGCACAGTTCATCGCCTCCCCTTACCCCGGCGCCCGGCGCGATCTGGCTGCCGATCTTCGCCGGCCTCTGCGCCAGCCTGGTCAGCATCGGCCTGGCGCGCTTCGCCTACACGCCACTGATTCCCTCGCTGATCCAGGCCCACTGGTTTTCCGCCAGTGACGTGGTGTACCTCGGCGCCGCCAATCTGGTGGGGTACCTGATCGGCGCACTGATCGGCCATCCCCTGGCACGCCGGACCTCGAACAAGACCGCCCTGCGCCTGATGATGCTGGCGGTGACCCTGGCGTTTTTCGCCTGTGGCTTTCCGTTGTCGGTGAGTTGGTTCTTCGGCTGGCGCCTGCTGTCGGGGATTGCCGGTGGCGCGATCATGGTGTTGGTGGCGGCCACCGTATTGCCCCGGGTCCCGGCGGCCCGCAAAGGCCTGGCCAGCGGCGCGATATTCCTGGGTATCGGCCTGGGCATCGCCGGGTCGGGGACGATCGTACCGCCACTGCTGAGCCTCGGCTTGCAGCAAACCTGGTTCGGCCTGGGCCTGCTGGCCTTGATCCTCACGGCTGCCAGTTGGTTTGGCTGGCCGACAACTGCGCACCCGACTACCGCAACGCCGTCGAATGCACCGTCGTCCCCCACCGACCCGAACGTTTACCTGCTGTTCGCCCAATACGCATTCATGGCGGCCGGGTTGGTGCCGGCCATGGTGTTCCTGGTGGATTACGTCGCCCGTGGGCTCAATGCCGGGGCACATGTCGGCGCGCTGATCTGGGTGATGTACGGCCTGGGCGCGATTATCGGGCCGGTGAGCTACGGCTTTCTGGCAGACCATCTGGGCGCGAAAACCGGTATCCGCATCGTGCTGGTGCTGCAAGCGCTGGCAGTCGGCCTTTTATCGATCAGCAGTTCGTTCGTGGCGCTGGCTTTACTGGCGGTGATCCTCGGCTCCTTCCCCCCAGGCATCGTGCCGCTGGCGTTGGCGCGGGTGCATGAACTGATCCCCGGGCATCATCAGCAACAGGTTGCCTGGAGTCGCGCCACCGTGTCGTTCGCTACTTTCCAGGCGCTCTCGGGGTTCGCTTACTCGGTGCTGTTCAACGCCAGTGGCGGCCATCATGCCTTGATGTTCGTGATTGCCGCCGGCGCCATCGTTGTAGCGCTGTTGCTGGAACTGGGCAGCCGACTGCTCAGTCGCTCGACCGAATCCTTGACGCTCAATGCAGGTAAATGAAATGACACTCCCGCAGACCATGACCCTGATCGAAATCACCGAACCCGGTGGCCCTGAAGTCCTGCTACCGGACCGACAATGGCTCAGGGCTCGCAGGGTTCCTGAAGGATGGCGGCCCCTGCGCCCTGCTCCCCCTGATAACGGGCGCGATAGCGCCCGGGGCTTTCCCCGGTCCACTTCTTGAACGCCCGATGGAAGGCGCTGGGTTCCTGGAACCCCAGTTGCTCGGCGATATCGCTGATGCTCGCATCGCTCTGACGCAGTTGTTCAAAGGCCACGCCTCGGCGTACTTCGTCCTTGATTTCCTGATAGGAACAGCCTTCACGCTCCAGTTTGCGGCGGAAGGTGCTGGGGCTCAGGTGCTGTTCCAGGGCAAAGGCCTGCAACGTCGGCCACTCGCTGTAATGACTGCCGCGCAAGCGCTGATGGACCTGGGATGCCAGTCCGTGCTGGTTACGGAAGCGGATCACCAGCCATTGTGGCGCTGTACGCAGGAACACTTTCAGCGACGCCAGGTCTTGAGCCACTGGCAGGCGCAAGTAGTGACTGGCAAATTCGATTTCGGTGCGCTCGGCACCAAAGGTCAGGTTGGGGCCCCAAAGCAGGCGGTCGTCACCCAGCGACAGGCGTGAATGGCGGAAGTCCGCACGATCAATGGGAATGCGCCGCCCGCCCAGCCAGCACAGCAGACTGATCATCAACACCAGGAAGGTTTCTTCACCAAACCGGCTGGCGTCGTTGTCCGTCGAGCGGGTTTCAAGGCTGATCACCGCACGCTTGCCACGCACCGCGAGCGAGCCGCGAAAGTCTCGCAGGAACAAGCCGAAGTTGGCCAGGCATTGACGCATGGCCTTGTGCAGATCGGGCTCCTGAATCAGGGCACGGCAAATCAGGGCGAAACTGCCCGGCGGCATGCCATGGGAGTCGAGCCCGAAAAACTCATCGTCGAGCTCGCGGATCTGGATCAGCCACAACGCCGCAAACGCGTTGGCCGGCACCCGCGCCGTGGGTTGGTGCATGACCGCCGGATCAATGCCCGCCTGTTCGAGCACGGCCGTCACGCGCTGCGGATCATCCCTCAGCCCATGGATCATTGCCTGCACGAAATAGGCGGCAACCGAGTCCTTTTCCCGCATTGGTTCGCTTCTCTCTCATCACCCGAATGGCAAAAAACATCAGTGCCGTTGAACAGTTTTGGCATAGGACAACCGCCCTGCCGGCTCTAGACTCGCGGCAATAGTACGCCTTCGGCCGCCGTCGCGGCCAAGGTATCGCTGGGTTTGATCGAAGGATGGGAAGATGAATCTGCAAAACATCGGAGTGATCGGTGCGGGCACCATGGGCAACGGTATCGCGCAAGTCTGCGCCATGGCCGGTTTCAACGTGACCTTGCTCGATATTTCCGAAAGCGCTTTGCAAAAAGCCGTCGCAACGGTCGGTAAAAATCTGGACCGGCAGATCGCCAGGCAAACCCTGACGGTGGAGCAGAAACAGGCCACCCTCGACAAAATTCGCATCAGCACCGATTACAGCGTCCTGGGTGACGCGCAACTGGTCATCGAAGCGGCCACTGAAAATCTGGACCTGAAACTGCGTGTGCTGCAACAGATCGCCGCGCAGGTCAGCAACGAATGCGTCATTGCCTCCAATACCTCGTCGCTGTCGATCACCCAACTCGCCGCCAGTGTCAGCCAGCCTGAGCGCTTCATCGGCCTGCATTTCTTCAACCCGGTGCCGGTGATGGGCCTGATCGAAGTCATCCGTGGCCTGCAAACCAGTGACGTGACCCACCAACTGGCGCTGGACATGGCGACCACTCTAGGCAAAACCGCGATTACGGCGGGTAACCGTCCGGGATTCGTGGTCAACCGGATCCTGGTGCCGATGATCAACGAAGCGATCCTGGTGTTCCAGGAAGGCCTGGCCAGCGCCGAAGACATCGACGCCGGCATGCGCCTGGGCTGCAACCAGCCTATCGGCCCATTGGCCCTGGCGGACCTGATCGGCCTGGACACCCTGTTGTCGATCCTCGAAGCCTTCTATGACGGTTTCAACGACAGCAAATATCGCCCGGCGCCACTGCTCAAGGAAATGGTCGCCGCCGGTTACCTGGGACGCAAAACGGGGCGCGGCTTCCATGCCTATGCCTGAGCGTTGCTCGCGCTTTGCCGAGTACCGGGACAAGGTCCTGGAGCTGTTTGCCTGCAAGGGGTTCGGCCAGGTCGGCATGCGCGAGCTCGCGACGTGCCTGGGGCTCTCCCCGGGCTCGCTGTATCACCATTACCCCAGCAAACAGCATCTGCTGCTCGACCTGATCGAGGAATTCTACGAGGAACTGCTGGCTACCCTGGGACGTATCCAGCAAAAAGCCCCGGGCAAGCGCGACAAGCTCAACAGCCTGATCCGCGCCCATCTGAACCTGTATCGGGAGATGCCTTGGCATTTCCGCCTGGTGGAGCGCGACAGCGGTTGCCTGAACGAAGAGCAGCAGGCTCGGGTCCGGCAATTGCGCGAGCAATACGAACGCACGTTGCTGAGGATGCTGGGCGCGAAGTCGCGTTTCAGCGAGCAAGGTCAGCTGGCGGCCGGGCATGCCATTGGCGCCCTGCTCAACAGCGCTCCCAGCTGGCTGACGCCACATGTGCTGGACGAGCAGGAACGTGATGAGCTGCTCGAGAGCATGGTCAGCGGTGCCATCGAACGTGTGCTGGCGCCACGGCGCGTGCCGGAGGCGATAAGCCTCGCGCGTCCTATTGAAAAAACATCTAAAGAAACACAAGCTTCGACAAAGATTTAGCGCTTTGCTTGTCGGCTCGACACAATCGGAATTCGCCGAAAAAACCGGCGTCCAAACCGATGTATGTACTCGAACACCTGGAGCCGACCATGAAAATCAATCCCTACCTTATCTTCAACGGCGACTGCAAAGCGGCCTTCACGTTCTACGCGCAGTGCCTGCAAGGTCAGATCGAAGCCATGTTGACCTTCGGCGAAACGCCGGCTGGTGAACATTTCCCCAAGGATCTGCACAACCTGATCATCCATACCCGTCTGATCGTGGGCGATCAGGCGATCATGGGGTCGGACACCACACCGGATCGCCCCGTGGATAAAATGAGTGCCTGTTCGATTTCACTCAACGTCGACAGCATTGCCGAGGCCGAGCGGGTCTTCAATGCGCTGGCGAACGGTGGCTCTGTGCAAATGCCACTGGAGACCACGTTCTGGGCGGCGCGCTTCGGCATGCTGGTCGACCGCTTTGGTGTGTCGTGGATGGTCAATTGCGAAAAGGATCAGTGAAAGACCTCAGTCGATTGACCGTCTTCAAGGCACTAAAAAGCCCAACCTGAAAAGGTTGGGCGTTCTGGCAACTCCCGGCCCGTCTGCTACCGTCAACTAGCCACATGGATAGCAGCGAACCAGAGGAGCGAACCCACTATGCCGGCCCACGACCTGTCCTGGCCCACCCGTTTCAAATGCTTGCTACTGGCCGGTGGACTGATCACCGGCCTGCTGACCCTCAATGGCTGCGCCACTGTCGACGCACAGACCACCGCGTATGTCGGCGTAGAACATCCAGCACCGACATCGCCGGACCATGTAGTCGTGCTGCGCTCGGAGCCTCTGCGTCCGCATGTGCGCCTGGGTGAAGTGTTGATCGACGCCAGCATCGACCCCGCCCCGCCGATTACCGAAGTCGAACAGAAGCTGCGGGAAGAGTCCGCCAAACTCGGTGGCGATGCAGTGGTGGTGGTCTATGACCACATTCAGGCGGTGGGTGCCTATGCCAGCGGGCCGCTGTGGGCTCGCGACGTGACGACCATCGAAGGACGCAAACTCAAGGGCATCGTGATCAAGTACCAGTAGATATCTCCCCTGGAAGACAGCGTCAACGGAGGTTGAATTTGAATGACGTGGTGATCGCCCTCATCGTTTTCGCGTGTCTGTCCGCCAGCGCACTGCTGGGCTCGTACGTGAGGGAGCGATTACCGAGCCATCATCTGAGCGACGACTCCGTGGCGGTGGTGAAGCTGGCCACCGGCCTCATCGCAACAATGTCGGCGCTGGTCCTCGGCCTGCTCGTTTCCTCTGCCAAAGGCACATTCGATACGGCCAATGCCGAACTGGAGGGCGCTGCGGCGAAAGTGGTTCAATTCGACCGCTTGCTGGCCCGCTACGGCACCGACACCCAGGGCATCCGCACCGAACTCAAGCACAACTACGCCGAAGTCACCCGAGTACTCGCGACCCGCGACCACCATCAGATTGCAGAACTCGATAGCCCCGAAATGATCCGTCGCTCCGAAGGCCTGCAACGCCAGGTCGAATCACTGACGCCTGGCAACGATGATCAGCGCACGCTGAAAGCCTCGGCATTGCAAGACATGGACACCGTGTTTGCCGCCCGCTGGCTGACCCTGTTGCAGGCCAATCAATCGATTCCACCGGTGATGCTGGTGATCCTGGTGACGTGGCTGGGGATTATCTTCGGCTCGTTCGGTCTGTTTGCACCCTGCAACGGCACCATTGTCGCCGTATTGCTGATGTGTGCCTTGTCGACGGGGGCAACCATCCTGCTGGTAGAGGAACTCAATCGACCGCTTGATGGTTTTATCTGTGTGTCACTGGATCCCCTGGAGCACACGCTGGAGCGGTTGGGGCAGTAATTTCATTTCCTGCGGACAAAAACAAAACCCCAACTGCTTTCGCAATTGGGGTTTCGGAATTTAATCTTGACGATGACCTACTCTCACATGGGGAAACCCCACACTACCATCGGCGATGCATCGTTTCACTGCTGAGTTCGGGAT
>Ga0209281_1000389_pt1 | contig 69350 bp, 56 predicted proteins | sample MedtruBG_FD_187514 | JGI IMG/M metagenome (GOLD analysis project Ga0209281, IMG submission 187514) | Root nodule microbial communities of legume samples collected from California, USA - Medicago truncatula BG (SPAdes) (version 2) | ecosystem: Host-associated > Plants > Roots > Nodule | place... | reverse complement strand
TTGAGGATGCTAATAAAAAGTCAGAAGAAAGTGTCTTAACTAGCCCATTAACTAAAACATCTAGAAGAAGAAGATTTACAGAAAGGTTAAAAGATAAAAAAGAAAGACAAGAAAAACATGAGCTAGAGCAACAAAAACATAAAATAGAAAAAGTAGAAGATCCAAATAAAAATAAACTAAATGTAATAGATCAAAGATTTAAATATAATCCAGATGGTACTTTGAAGAGCGCATATACAGTAAATATGCAATATGAGTATACTTATAATATTGAAGGAATATTGAAATCTAAAAGTGCTTCGGGAAAAACACTTTTAAGATATGCTTATGATAAAAACAATAATATTAAGAGTATAAAAGATATTACAGGAAAAAGTAGTATTTATATCTACGATGATGCTGATAAAGTAAAAAGAATTCAAGATGATAATCAAAATACTTTAGCAACATATGATTATTATAAAAATGATAATATAAAATCAGTAAAAGTTGGAAATGGATTAAAAACTGATTATACTTATGATGGTGATGGCAATGTTCAAAGCTTAGTTACAATATCATCAACTGGTGAAGTTTTAGTAGACTATAATTATGCTTATGATCTAAATGGAAATAGGCTGCAAAAAGTAAGTTCAAAGCATAAAAACTATTATACTTATGACTCCATGAATAGATTGAAAGATTCAAGTTATGATGGAAGAAAAGAAAGCTTCACTTATGATAATGTAGGAAATAGGTTAACTAAGACTATAAATGATATTACTGAAAAGTATATCTATAATGCAAAGAATCAATTAAAAGAATTACACAAGGATTCTGGAATTAATTACTTTACTTATGATAAGCAAGGAAATACAATAAAAGAAGAAACAGCAACTGGAAATAATATATTTGAATATAATACTCTAAATCAACAAGTTAAAGCTATAACGAAAGACGGAAACACTTTAGTTAGTAGATATGATACTGAAGGTTTAAGAGCAGAAATTGAAGAAAATGAAAAGTTAACTAAATTCATATTCCATAAGGAAAATGTGTTAGTTGAAACTGATAAGGATTTTAATGTAATTTCTAGATTTACTAGGGGTTATGAAGTTGCTGCAGTTGATATTTCAAATGAGGAATTAGAATCTGAAGAAAACAGATATTATTATACTCAAGACGAGCATGGTAGTACAATATTTATTACTGATAAGAATCAACACGTTAGAAATGAATATTATTATGATGCATTTGGGAATGTCCTTGATAGTAAGGAAGAAGTTCATAATAGGATAACTTATGCTGGTCAACAGTTTGATGGAATCACAGGGCAATACTATTTACGAGCTAGATTCTACAATCCTGTTATTGGGCGATTTACTCAAGAGGATACGTATAGGGGCGATGGATTAAATCTTTATGCTTATTGTGGGAATAATCCTGTTAGGTATTATGATCCTAGTGGCTATAGTAGTCTTAATAAGGAAAGACCGCAGGCATTACCAGAAGGAAAAACTCCATTAGGATTACCTGCACCTGGAGAGAGTTCATTTAATATTGGAGAAAGAATGGTTTCAAGACAAGTTTATGAAAATTATATTAAAAATCAAGAATCATTTAGGTTAGGAGCACCAAATGCAGATTCATTTTTCTTTAACAAACCAGGTGCTAATACAGCTACACGTTCATTTGATGCTGCCGTCAATGCTGGATTTACGCCACAAAATATAGCTGATACAGTTAAGTGGGGGGATAATGAACTTCTTAGGATAAGGTTCAAGCTTGATAAAATAGAAAATATAACAGTTCCAGGTGTATCTAAAATACCAGGAGGTGTAGGTGATGGAATTATTCCGGGTACAAACGAGTTATTTACAGGGCAAGGATGGACTAAGAATTATTTAGGTCAGAAAGGATTTGATGAATACATTGGATCAAATGTGAGACTTGGGCAAGAAGATATTATAGATGTACAATCTTTGGGGAGGATTAAAAAATGAGTATAGATATAGTTTCAGAATTTATAAAGAAGTTAAATGAACCAGATCCACCTAATGCATTACTGTTATTAGGAATAAATTCGGCATCAAAGTGGTTGAAAAATCTAGAGTTAGACGATAAGAAAATTATATATAAGTATATGAAAAGTCAACTTGAACAACATGGAGATTTACCAATAAAAGAGATGATAATTAAAGTTTTGCAACAAGTTGGAGGAGATAATTCATTAGAGCTACTTGATATGATTATTAAAGATGGTGAAACAATTCATGGAAAATATTTAGTATCAGATGCAAGAAATGCAAAATCTAAGATAATTAATGCATAGTATAAAAAATAAGGTTAACATTGAAAGGAGATTTCATTTCAATGTTAGCCTTTTCCTTGGTATAGTTATAAAATAAGTGTTGCGGAGCAATATGATGAAGCTAAAGATGATGGAATTGGAACGTAAGCGTCAAAGAATTTACACCTAGATATGCTATAAATGTCCTTGTTAAAATTAACATAGTAATTTAAACAAGGAGGACTTTGTATTTTATGAATGATATTGAAAATAGTATAAACTGGAAGCAACTTGTAAATGAATTCACTTCTTATGAAGGAACATTAATAAGTTTTTGTAGACAAAACAATATATCTAAAGGACAATTTTATTATTATAGAAAGAAATTTGAAGAAAAAGAAAATTTAAAATTCCATGCAATTTCTTTAAAAACAGAAAAATTGGAAACTCAAATAACTATGTTACAACCTAAAAAAGCAGATATAAGAATAGAAATAGGAGCTGCTAAAATATATGTACCGGCCAATGAAATAGCAGTTTTAAGTAACTTACTTAAGGATCTGATAGAAAATGTTTAATCTTAATGAAGTTGATACAGTTTATATTGCATGTGGAATAACAGATTTAAGAAAAAGCATTGATGGACTAGTAGTTATTGTGCAAACGCAGCTAAAGCTGGACCCGTTTGAAAAAGCCTTGTTTATTTTCTGTAATAGGCAAATGAACAGAATTAAGATACTTCACTTTGATGAAGGGTTCTGGTTGTACTATTTCCGACTTGAAAATAATAAATTAAAATGGCCAATGACTCCAGATGAAGCTCTTAAAGTCAATAAAGAAGAATTGAAATGGCTGCTTATGGGATATGAGGTCAGAACTAAGTCTAAATTTAAGCCAATCGAAGTAAAAAAACAGCTTTTAAAGGAAATATTTTATATAATCCCTCAATTTAGAAATTCTACAAGTTTGGGAATTGAGGGTTTTGTGGTAATATATGTCTATATTTTGTTGTGAGGTATTGAAATGGATATTTTAGATTTAGAAAATCAACTTGATGAAAAAACAAAATTATTGATTTCTAGAATGGAAAAAGAAATTGAATTAAAGGATAATGAAATTAATAATTTAAAAAATGAATTAGCTTTTCTTAAGGGACAGATTCTTAATAAAAATAGAAAAATTTTTGGACAATCTAGTGAACAAGTTGATTCTAGACAGATCTCACTCTTTAATGATGCTGAAAAAAACAGCAATTCAAAAATAACTGAGCCTACTATAGAAGAAATTACATATACAAGAAAAAAATCTTCTTCTCATTCGGGAAAGAAGGACAATTTAACCGGTCTAGATAGAGTTACAATCGAACATAAACTTGATGAATCTGAAGCAGTTTGCGATAGATGTGGAAATAATTTAGTTGTAATTGGTAAAAAATCAAAAGAAATTTTAAAATATAAGCCTGCAGAACTTTACATAGAAGAACATATTTCATATACATATGCCTGCAAAAATTGCGAGGCGGATGCTGATAAAGCCAATATAGTTTCTGCCAAAATACCAAATACTTTTTTATATAAAAGCATGGCTTCAAATGAATTGTTAGCTCATGTTGTTTGTATGAAATATCAATATGCCATGCCATTATATAGAATGGAATCATATTTTTCAATGATGGATGTTAATCTTTCAAGACAGACATTATCTAATTGGATAATAAGTTGTGCTAATGAACTTCAGCCTGTCTTTGATTACATGAAAGAAGAACTCTTAAAAAGAAATTATATCCATGCCGATGAAACATATGTAAAAGTTATTGAAGAAAACAGAAAAGATTCTAAGTCAAAAAGATTCATGTGGCTATATCGCTCCGCAGGCATAGAAAATCAGATAATTTTATATGATTATCAGAAAACAAGATCTGGCTCCTGTGTTGAAGAATTTCTTGAAGGTTTCTCAGGATATCTCCAAACGGATGGATATGATGGATACAATAAAGTTAAGAACATAAAAAGGCTATATTGTATGGCTCATATTCAAAGAAAATTCTTTGAAATAATATCAACCTTAAACCCTGAAGCGCTAAAGCAGTCTCATGAATTAGAAGGGTTTAATTATTGTGAGCAGCTTTATGAAATTGAAAAAGAACTGAGAGAACACTATATAAGTAGTGATGATTATTATGATGAACGACATACAATAAGGCTTAAGAAATCTGCTCCTATTTTTAAGAAATTTCAAGAATATGTAGATGCTGAAATTGTCAATGCTCTCCCTAAAAGTCCTTTAGGAAAAGCTCTTGGCTATGCTCAAAAGCTATTGCCTTATATGAGAACTTTTCTGACAAATGGATGCTTAGAAATTTATAATAATCTAGCTGAAAGAGCTATAAAGCCATTTGTAATTGGTAGAAAAAACTGGATGTTTTCAAAAACAATAAAAGGTGCAAAATCTAGTGCAGTAATTTACAGCATTGTTGAAACGGCTAAAGCCAATGGCTTAGTAGTAGAAAAGCATTTAGTATATTTGTTTGAAATGCTCGCAAATGAAGAAGTTAAGAAAAGTGACATACTAGAAAAATGTATACCATGGTCTGATAATATTCCACATGAACTGCACGTTAAAACTACCAAATAATTATTTCTATATAAAGTTGTACCCAACAGAGAATATAAATTTTCTGTTGGGTTTATTTTATCACTTAAGTTATGCTACCGCTATGCGTCGATTCTTTGACGCTTACGGAACAACAATAAATAAACTGTACAAAAATTCAAAATACACCTAGAAGAGATCTGAAAGAGCATGAAAACAGTTGATAGCTATTTCTATATTTCTGTGGCATTCCTTGAAGGTAAAGGCGCAGATACAGATTTGCCTATTAACTTATTATTTATAATTTTAGCAAAGAATTTTAGTACTATCTAGGTCAGGGATTCTAACCCTTGAAGTAATAATTAGTAGCATTATCTAAAAAGTCAACAATTTATCGTGAAATATACATTTTTGTGCGTAAAAGAAAAAAATAATTTAATCATTTCATTTTCGCGACTGATTTTGTGAGTTTCGCGACAATGTCGTTTATTATACTTTATTAAGATGATAAAGTAAAATTTATTAGAGTAGTGGATTAAAGTGAGAAAAATGCCTATCATACCAAGTGTTATAAAAGTTAAACATATATGAAGAAAAAATAAAATATATCTTTGGATATGATGTAATAATGGAATTAAAAGTAAAGAAGTTTGGAGTCAATCTGTTTAGTATCAAGTGAAACTTGATTCAGGTGGGGTTTAATCCCCATCTAAATCTTAGTTGAACTTATACCCTCAAGGGGCACCTCGTCCAGGGGTGTGTAGCCGTTATCTCCCACTTGGAAAAGTAGGAGTATTACGGATGATAGCTATCGGATAAAAGTGAAGGGAAGGATGTATTTATGAAAGAGGATTTTATATCATATGAAAATTTAAGAATATCTACGTATGAAGTGAATTTTATAAAAGAAATGCATATAGAAAATTGCTTAAATAATCATGTAACCTTAAATCTTACATGCATTTTAGATGATGAGATGAAGGAAAATTGTTTGCAGGACACAGATGAAGAAACGCCTATAGAAGTATTTTATGAAAAGGATGGATCACATTTTTCATTGTTTAACGGACTTGTTACAAAAATAAAGATAAGTGTGATTAATTATGTATATACCTTATTTATAGAAGCTAAGAGCTTTGATTATAAAATGGACATTGAAAAGAAAAAAAGAGATTTTCAAAATATAAACATTACTACTCATGAGCTTATAGATGAAGTAATGAAAGCATATCCTAGTGCAAATTATAATATAAACATTCCTAATGAACCAATTGGCGAATTTATACTTCAATATAATGAAACGGATTACGAATTTTTAAAACGTATAGTATCTAGGTATAATCAAAGTCTTATAAGTGAAATGGAACTTAAAAATATTCATTTATACCTTGGTACTCCAGAAATACATGTGGAGCCAAAAACAAAAATTCTTGATTACTCTATTTCTAAAGCAGTGGATGAATATAATGATGTAAAAAATAATGATGTGCTTGAAGTTTTAGAAACAGATTTTGTAGCTTATAAAATTAGAACACAAGAGATATTAAATCTAGGTGAGAATTTTGATTTAAAAAGTAAGCAGTTTTATATTAATAAAGTAGTATATACAATGGAAGCAGGTAATTTAGAGAACATATATGAATTAAGACCTAAAGGTGGCCTTAGATCAAAGCGTTTATGCAATATGAATGTTATAGGAATATCAATTAATGGATCAATATTAGAAGTTCAAAGAGATAAAGTAAAAGTTCAATTAGAAATCAGTAACAATCTAGATCCTTCTACAGCATATTGGTTTCCATATGCTACGGTTGCAGCATCACCAGATGGTGGAGGCTGGTACTGTATGCCTGAGGTTGGTGAAAAAATAAGGTTATACTGCCCAACTAAAGAGGAAAGTAAAGCCTTTGTTGTAAATGCCATAGACACTCATGAAGCAAAATCAGGAGCAGAGGCAAAGGAAGACAGAATGTCTAATCCAGATAACAAATCTTTAAAAACAGATGCAAATAAAGAAGTTAAGTTTACACCTAATGGAATATTAATAGAATGTGATGGTGGGCAAGCTTCGATGAATTTAAATAGAGATGGAACTATAGATGTTATAGGTCAAAAGAATATTAATATTGCTTGTGCTAAAAATCTTTCATTAAGAGCAGAAAATGAAATGACAATAAGTGCGCAAAAAAGTGTAGATATTTTATGTGAAACTGGAAGCAGTTTAATAATGAATGAGGGCGATGAGATTTTAGCTACTGGAACTAGAACTCACAACAATGGGTAATATTAGAGTGGAATAGATTAGATTTAGCTTAGAGTAAAGGAGATTAGATTTAGCATGGATAATATAGATGAAAAAATAGCAAAACTTAAAATGCAACAGAGAATTGAAAAAGAAGAAGCATTAAAGAAAGAATTAAATGAAGAGAACCATAAGGCAGATGAGGAAGAAATTACTATTGAAGAAGTAATAAGTCAAATAAAAAGTGGATTATTAAATATAAACAACACTAATTTTAAATTTGAAAATAAAGTACTTATAAAAGGAAAATTAGAAATACCAATACCGTTAGCATACTTTGAAGAAAGAGTAAACACTAATAAAAATGTTACTTTAATAAATGAGCTTGATGGTGTAAGTTTTACTTTAACTTATGTAGATAAAGGTGCTCAAAAACAGAGCTTTGCTAAATTCAAAAGGGGCATGGAAAATAATTTTAAAGATATGGAGCTTTACCTAGAGTGGATTGAAGAAGGTGAAGTTGGAGATGGAGCTTCAAAAATATATTACGGAACTTATAAAACTCCAACGGGAAAAGGTCCAATTTATAATCTTATTTTCTATAGAGAATATAAGGGAACCTTGCTTATAGGGAATTATAATTGTTTTTATAAAGATATTAAGACTTGGGAATTAATTATAAAAGCAAGTACAATGCTGATAAAAATTAATTAAATTATTTTAATAATACATATTGCAATTTTAATTCTTAAACAAAATTAAGTAACAATAGTTAGTTTTAATGTGGATTATTTTTAAGAAAATATATAACTACAAATAATTTGAAGGTATGAAATAAGAGTATTTGAATTATTAGCAAAACAAAAGGAAATAAATTAATTTAGATAAAGGATAGAGAAAGTTAAAGGAGGGGGATTGTAAAAATGGATCAAAACCAAGTAGTAGAATCAATTGATTACGAAAAAATCAGAATTAAGGGATATACCTTAGAATCAATTAAAAACTTAAAAATAGACGCAAAAATAAATGAACATGCAACGCTGAATTTAATTGGAATTTTAAAAAATGAAGAAGATAAGGATATTGATTTAACTACAGATAATAAGACTATAGAAGTTTATTATGAAGGAAATGAAAATACAACTTTATTTTATGGCATTGTTACTAATATAGAAATAAATGTAGAGCTTGAAGTATACAAAATTAATATTGAAGCTAAAAGTATGTCCTATCTGATGGATGTGAAATTAAAGTCTAGATCGTTTCAAGACATATCTATGACTACTCACAACCTTATAAAGCTTATAATGAGTGATTATAGCAATTCCAATTACATTTTAAATATACCAAATGAAGAAGTAAAAGAATTTCTTGTTCAATATGAAGAAACAGACTGGCAGTTTTTAAAGAGAATATCATCTAGATATGATCAAGGATTATTTGGAGTTATGGAGGCTAAATTAATACAGTATGTTATGGGAGTTCCAGAACAGGTAAAGGAATTAAAAGCTGAAAATACTAATTATAAAGTATATAAAGAATTAGAGCTTTATGAATATATGCTTAAAAATTTCCTTCAAGATGCAAATGAAACAGATTATATAACTTATGAAATAGAAACTTATGAAATATTAAAGCTTGGAGATAATATACAAATGCAAGGACAAGCTTTTTATGTATATGAAGGAATTTATGAAATTAAAAATGGACAATTAGAAAACACTTATAAATTAAGAATAAAAAATGGATTAAGACAGAAAAGAATTTTTAATACAAAGATTATAGGAAGTTCAATTGATGGAAAAATAATAAAGGTTCAAGGGGATTTAGTAAAGATTCATTTAAATATAGATGAATGCCAAGATGAAGAAAAGGCTTATTGGTTTAAATTTTCTACTATGTCAGCATCAACTGACGGAAGCGGATGGTATTGCATGCCTGAAATAGGGGATAGTGTAAGAGCGTATTTCCCTACTAAAGATGAAGATAAAACCTTTGCAGTCAGTGCTGTTAGTGGATACACTCAAGGAGCTGGAGAAGCAGAAGACAGAATGGGAAATCCAGATGACAAATATCTAAGAACAGCTCATGATAAACAGGTTAAGCTTACACCAGGTGGTATTTTTATTTCATGTGATAGTGGACAGGCGGAGATGAATCTTACGAGTGATGGAACTTTAAGTATTACAAGCCAAAATAACATAAATGTAAATGCAAAAGAAAATATTAAGATTCAAGCTCAAAAAAGTTTTTTAGTAAGTTCCAAGAAAACAATAAATTTTGCTTGTGATAAAGGTGCAGGTTTAGACTTTGATCAAGAGGGACAAATAAAAGAAAAGGGCACACAAGTTAATAATAATTAGTCATATAAAGCAAGTGCAAAGTAAACTAGTATAATTGTTGACTTTTAATATTACTTAGTTTAAGGCTCAATCAAGAAAATAATTCCTAAAGGAAAAGGAAGGATTATCATGAACAGACAAGAAGCATTAGAACATTTTAAAGAAAATGTAAGTGAAAATTTGGTGAAGCAATATAAATTAAAGTTTGAAGAATACTTTGAGGAAAATGAAGAAAAGGTCAAAGCTTTATTAATAGATGGAATGAAAAAATTAATAAAGAAAGCCAAGGAGTTTGGTGAAGCAGAAAAGGATTATAAAATAGTAGTTTTTCAATTTGAACTTCTTAGAATCAATATTTTAAATGAAAGCTATAAGATATTTGCTCATGGTTATAATTCACTGTGGTATTTAGATCAGCATTCTATATATGAAGAAATAGACTTGAAGTTTCTATTTGAGCCATTTATAGAGCTCAAAGAAAAGTTAATAAAAGAAAAAAAGATTTATATGCGAAAAGTAAATAATTATGATATCCAAGAAATCATCTTTAATTTAGCAGTAGAATGTTATAACAACATTTCAATAATCGTAAGAAACTGGTTTTGGAATTTAGATGAAGAAGCATGGATGCAAGAAAGCTCAATAGAAAGTTTTTACAATGTAAAATGGAGTGAATATCAGGGTAAGAGTGAAATCTTATTTGCAATGGACAATAGACAAAAAGATATAAATGAACTTTTAGAATTAAAAAAACATCCAGAAGAAAAGCTTCCCTTTGTTTATACCGTATGGAAAGACAGCAGCCTAGAAGCTGGTGACTTAACAAAGCAAAATATGTTATTTATTAATTTTAAAGGCAGCAGACTTAAGGAAATAAATTTTTCCGAAAGTGACATAATAAAGGCACAATTTGAATCTACAAAAATACAGCATTGTGAATTTAAAAATTCAAAACTAACAGGAGCATCCTTTGAAAATGCTGTGATTGAAGATTCTAATTTTAGCAGCGCAGAATGTATTGGAGTAGATTTTAGTAATTCAGAACTTAGTTATGTAGATTTCACTAATGCAAAACTAAAAAATGCTGCTTTTATAGATGCAAAATTTAAAAATGTGTCTTTTGAAGGCGCAGATGTAGAAGATGCTGTATTCAGTGAAAAGGATATACCATTTATTCATTTAACTTCAGAACAACTTCAAACTATATATATAAGTGGAGGGAAGGAAGAATGAAATACTTTATTTTAAAACAAGATAGAACTCTTGAAAATGCAATTGAAATAGAAGGTTTTAATAATAGCCAAAAGATGACTTTATTAAAGGAAGATGAAGATAAATATAAGGATTGTACAAATATTCCTGTAAAAGGGAATGAAAACAGTGTTTATCCAGATTTAATTCAAGCACCAGTATTAATTGTTTCAGATGAACTTCACAAAGTTTTTAATTTATATGAAAATACAATAATTTATAAAATAGCTGTATTTTCAGATTTAAAGCTAAAAAGGCAGGACGTATATAGATTAGTTTTACCTGATTTATTAGATGCATTAAGTGATAAGACTATTTATTTTAAAAATGGCTGGGTAGATAAGATAGTTTTAGATTCTAAGAAAATAGGAGATTATAATATATTTCAAATAAAAGCAGGTGTGGATTATTACTTTATAGTTTCCTTAGATGTAGTTGAAAGCATGCTAAAGAGAAATTTATTTGTGGGAATTAAATTTGAGGAAATAGAGGTGGAATAAGGTGGCAAGTGAAAATGAGGAAAAGTATGGAGTCTTAGCTGGAACAGTAGTAAATGAAGCTGAAAAAGGTGTAAAAGACACAGTTGATACAGTTAAACAAACAGTAGGTATGGCAGAACGAGTTGGTGGCTTTTTAAAGAGAGATATTGGTAATGGAATAAACTGGCTTACTGCATCTCCACAAGAAAGAGCAGCAAAGGAAGCAGAAGAACAAGCTGAAAAGGATAAGAAAGCAGAAGAGGAAAAGAAGGCAGCAGAAGCAGAGGCAGAGCGAATAAAAGATCTTCAAAAAAGTTATATTGTTCATACTGCAGTTATTCTTTGCAGCTGTGCAGCTCATGAAAGTTTTGCTGTAGTTCCTATAAGCCATGGGGAATTTATACATGGAATTGCTCAGCTAAATGTTGGAGATAGTAAACCTAATGTAAATATAAGAAATTTTGGAATATGTCAAAGTCCAAGTAATCCAAGTGTACAAGCGGCAGCTAAAAAAATATTAGACGAAGTAAACAGCAGACCGAAAAGTTTTTTTGAAAAGGTTATGGATTTATTTTCAAAACCTCCAGCAAAAGAAGCAAGTGCTGATTTGGCATCAAAATGTGCAGGGGTATGTGACCCTCAAATATTTACTGAATGGATAGATGGAAAAGAAGATGTTCTTATGGATGGCAAACCTTCATTACTTGGTAGATGTAAGCTTCAATGTACATATGGGGGAGAAATTACATTATTCACAAGTGGGCAAAAAGAATAGGAAAACTATTCGGAATTTAATAAAGGAGAGGGAGGAAAGAACTATATGGTACTAACATATAAGGGATTAAAAATAGAAATACCTTACAATGGGATTCAAGTTGAAGATATACAAATAGTACAGCCAATTAATGATCATGCTTCTTTAAAGCTAAAGCTATTAATAGAAGAAGGAAAAATATTAGAGTACATAAATAAAAATGTTAGTGAAGAAAAAGTAAATGTATCAAGAATTGATGAAGATACTAAGGAAGAAACTAAGTTATTTGTAGGAAAGATTAACGAAGTTTTCATGTCTTATAAAGGTGGCCTTCATATTATGGAGCTTGAATGTATCTCTTATACAAAAGATTTTGATATTAAGAAAAACAGTAGAACTTTCTGTAACCTAGATATGACCTATCAACAGGTTATACAAAAGGTTTTAGAACCTTATATTAAGAAAAACTTCACAGACAATATAACTGAAGGACAAGCTATAGGGGAGTTTATACTCCAATATGAGGAAACTGATTGGGAATTTATAAAGAGGATTGCAAGCCATTTTAATGGAGTATTACTTCCGGAATTTACAGCAGATTATGGAAGATTTCACTTTGGAATACCTGAAATCAATAACGATAAGAAATTAGATTTAGATGACTATGAAGTTGTTAAAGATATTAATACTTATAATAAGCGAGAAGCTTTAGGTATTGAGGAAAATTTTCTTCAAGAATATACAACTTGGCAAATTGAAACTCCTAAGAAATTAATACTTGGAGAACAAGTTATATTTAATAAAGTTAAATGTGTAGTAGCAAAAATTTGCACAGAAGTTTATAAAGAAGAAATTAGAACAATTTATACCTTAGGAATTGAAAGAGGTTTAAGAAGCATTCAGAAAGTTAATCATAATATTTTTGGAATGAGTATACCAGCTACAGTCAAAGATGTAATAGGAAATACCATGAGTGTGCACTTTGAAATAGATCCTATATATGAAGCTTATCCAAATCAAAAATATTTTACATTTGCAATAGAAAGTAGTGCATGGTACTGCATGCCTGAAAAAGAAAGTACGGTTCATATTTATTTTCCAACTAATGATGAAAAAGATTCAATTGCAATTCATGCAGTAAGATCACATGGAGCAGATGCAAAATACGCAGGAAGAACTCAAAATCAAGATAATAAGTCATTTTCAAATACAACAGGTAGTGAAATGAAATTAACTCCAAGTGATATGAGCTTTGCAGCAGATGACAGCAGAACTGTGTGCTTAACCTTAAATCAAAGTGGAGATGTTTCCTTAGTAGGTAATAATATTAATTTTACAGCAACAGAGAATTTAGAACTTGGAATGAGAGATGGATCTGGGGATACACCTCCATTTAGGCCAGAAAGTATAAATCTTTCAGCTAAAAGTAAAATAGAATTAGCTAAAGGTTCAATTGGAATTCAAATGTCTGATCAGACATTTTTAAAAGGAACTACAATTAAATTTGAGGGAACAATAAAAGATCCAGTAGTGCTGCCAGATGAAATAGCCCATAGAAATGATGGAGATGCAGCAAAAATAGAAGAAATAAATAATGAAGCCAAAGCATATGAACAACAAAAAGTTGATGCAGCTAAACAAAAAGTGGGCTTTGGAGCAATTGCATTAGCTATAGGTGTGGCAGCAGTAGTAGTAGCAGCAACAGTGCTTACAGGGGGAGTAGCACTTGCAGCTATAGGAGTTGGGCTTACGGCAGCAGCAGTAGGTGCAGCTGAAATTGGAGAAGGGTTATCTGATTATGGTAAAGCCAAGAGTGGCGATTTCTCGAAATCCTATAATTTTATGCGGGATACCGTATGTGGAGGAAATGAAACACTATATAATATTGTAAAGTATGGATCAGTTCTTATATCAAGTGTAGTAGTTGCTATTGGAACTGGTGGAGCAGCTACAGAAGTATTATTAAAAATGGGAATGGATGCAAGTGGAGATGTTGCTTTTAATATGCTGGCTGATTACGCTGATAACGGAAAATTAGATACTGATATTATGGATTATGTAAAATCAGCAGTAACTTCGGCTGCAATGTCTAATATGAGTATAGGTGCAATGAATAAATTTAAAAAGTTAGAGAAGGCAGGAGAGCTTTCATGTAAGACTATAGGAAGAATAAGATTAGCTTCAGATGTAGCCTTAGATATGGGAAGTCAATTAGCAACTACGGGAGATGCTAATTTAACAAGTACTTTTATAAAGAAGTATGTAGGCAATAAAGTATGTTTCTCTGACCCAGTAGATGGAGCAACAGGAAGTTTATATATTCCAGCAACTGATATTGTACTGCCAGATATTCATGAAGAATTTAAAATTGAAAGAAAATATGAATCTGTAAACAATAGGACAGGACTTCTTGGACTGGGATGGACTACAAACTTTGAAACACTACTTGAATTTAATGGAGAAAAAATCAATGTACTTTGTACTGATGGGCATGTTGAAACTTTTGATCGAATTGATGATGAATGGGTAAATGATAAAGGTGGAGCAAAAATTTATTCATTAAAGAATAAGGGTGACTATTGGATATTTAAAATTTCTACTGAGAAAAGAATTTATAGGTATAACAATTTAGGGAGACTTATAGACATAACTGATAAGAACAATAATAAACTTTCAGTAACCTACATCGGAGAAAATATAGAAACTATAACAACCTTCTCAAAGTATAAGTTATTCTTTACATACAAAGATGGAAAAGTAATTGAGATAAAAGATGACTTAGGTAGAGCAGTTCAATATAAGTATGATGGAGATTATTTAACAGATGTTATTCATGTTGACAAGGGAATAACAAGATACACTTATGATGAAAAAGGATATATAGACAGCATAACAGACCAAAATGGAAACACCTATACTAAGAATTTCTTTGATAAAAAAGGAAGAGTAATACTTCAAGATTTTCCAAATGATGATACATGTAAAATAACTTATGATGACTCAGAAAAAGAAGTAACTTTCTATTATACTAAGAGTAAAAGAACAGAAAAAACAAGGTTTAATAAAGAGGGACTAATTACACATTTATTCTACGAAGATGAAACTACAGAAGAATATAAATATGATGATTATCAAAATAAAATCTATATAAAAGATAGAAATGGTTTTGAAACACATAAAGTTTATGATGAATTTGGTAATTTACTAAAAGAAACGCTACCCAATGGATTAATAACAGAATATATCTATGATGAAAATGGAAACTTAATTCAAGAAAAGGATAATGAAGAAAAAGAAATTATCTATACTTATGACAGCAAAGGTAATTTAACGACTAAGAAAACAAAGATTTCAGTTGGAAATTGGAAAACTGAAAGTTACAAATATGATTCTTATGGAAGAATTCTAACTAAAACAGATGGTAATGGAAATACATCAAAATATGAATACCAAAATTCCAGCGACTTAGGAGGAAAACAAGGAAAAGACCCAGCTAGAGTAATTACAAACAGTGGGTATGTTTATGGATATACCTATGATAAAGTAGGCAGAAACACTGAAATACAAACAGATTATGGGACAATAGAATTTGCATATAACAATTTAGACTTTGCAGCTAAAATAAAAGATGCAAATGGAAATGTAACAATAAAAAACTACGATAACATGGGAAATCTAGTAAGCCTCTATACTCCAAATGCTTGCATTGATGGAAGTGCTTCAGAAGAAGGCTATAGATATACTTATGACCATATGGATAGACTTATAGGTATAAAGAATCCACTTGAAATTGTAGAAAAGAACATAAGAGACAGTGAAGGAAATATAATAAAGGAAGTAAATCCAAATTATTATAGTAACGAAACTCATGATGGTCTTGGAGTAGAGTATGCTTATGATAAAGATAACAGAAAAACAAAAACCATATATCCAGATGGAGGAATAGAAAGATTTTTCTATGATTCAAATGGAAATGTTATAAAGCATATAAGCCCAGAATACTACAATGAGGAAACTGATGATGGCTTAGGTTACACTTATAATTATGATTCAATGAATAGGCTTAATTCAATAATGAACGAAGAAGGAATCTTAGAAAAAATCTTTGAATATGATTTTCATGGAAACATAATAAAAGAAATAGACAATGAAGGAAATGCTACTTTATTTAAATATGATTTACTTGGAACCTTAATTGAAAAGAGAGTTCCAGTTGAAAAAGTTGAAAATAATCAATCAAAAGATTTAATGGAGGATAATAAAGATAAGATTTCATTAGAAAATAGTAAATCAACAACTGATAAAAATAGCGATGGACAAGATTTAATTAAATATAATGTAACCTGCTATGATTATGATAAAAACGGAAATAAAATCTTAGAAAAGCATGGAACTACATTAGTTTCTGAAAATCAAGTTTGCAATAACTATCATGAAATTTATTTTGAATATGATGAAGAAAATAGGCTTGCTGAAGTTAAAGATAAGTATGGAGCAAAAGCAAGATATAAATACGATTGTTTGAATAATAAGACTTATGAAAGCTTTAAGATTAATGATACAACTACAAAGGCAATTCATTATATTTATGATAAAGTAGGAAACCTAATTCAAAAGAAAGAAGAAATAAACGGAGGCTTCGTAGCTCCAGAAACTGTCGGAAAAAATATTTGGGCAATTACAAGCTATGAATATGACAAAAACGGTAATATAACAAAGATCATAACTCCAAAAGGCTATGAAATAGGAAGAGTTTATGATAAAGCTGATAGAGTTATAGAACAGCATGAAAAAGATGAAGCTAATGGAATCTTTAGAAGTTATGTTTATAAATGTGATAAAGCTGATAATATAACAAGCATAAGTGAATATTCAGGGGAAGATGCAAAGCTTATAAGCAGTAAATATATAAGCGAAAATGATTATAGAGTCCATTGGTCTAAAAGACTTGAAAATAAAAAGGAAAATGAGAGATTATTTAACAGATTAGATTTTCAAGAAGATGAAAAGAAAAAATCATATGTTTATGATTCACAAAATAGACTTACTCACTATATGAATTTCTTAGGAAATACAACAAGATTATTCTATGATAAAAATGATAGAATTATAAAACAAGTATTACCAGAGCAATATGATGAAGCTAAATATGACGGAGTTGGAACAACTTATTCTTATAACTTAAAAGGACAAGTTATTGAAGTTAAAAATGCTTTAGGAGAAACAATAACTAAAAATACTTATGATCCTAAAGGAAATATTAAAAGTTCAATAGATGGAGAAAATAATAAAGTAGAATACACATACACTCTATTAGGACAAATTAAAGATATTGTTACTCCAAATTCAAGAAAAGAAAATAAACCAGCTCAAAGTTATAAATATGATGCTAGAGGAAATATAACTGGAATTACAGATGGTAATGGAAATCAAACAAATTACATTTTAGATGACTGGGGAAGAATAATTCAAATAACAACACCAGAAGGCGGAACTGAAAAATATACTTATGACTATGCAGGAAATATAACAAGTACAACAGATGCAAATGGTGGAACTATAGAATACTTCTACAATAGCTTAGGACAAGTATGTGAAATAAGAGATCAAGAAGGCAATAGTGAATATTTCTATTATGATAGGGAAGGCAACTTAACAAAGCATATTGATAGAAACCAAAATAATGTAGATAGAACTTATAACCTAGATAGAAATATAGTTTCAGTAAAAGCTTATCAAATAGATGAAAAAGCAATTGCTTTAGAAGAGAAGAGAGCTCAAGAAGCTAGAGCAAAAGCTATGGAAGAAGCTAAAAAGAAATCAGACGAAGGTTTCATAGCTAGCCCGTTAAGCCAAACATCTAGAAGAAAAAGTTTTACAGAAAGAATAAAAGAGAAAAAAGAATTACAAGAAAAACAAGAGCTAGAACAACAAAATCAAAAAATAGGAAAAGAAGATGATTCAAATAAGCATAAGCTAAATGTAATAGATCAAAGATTTAAATACAATCCAGATGGTACTTTGAAGAATGCATACACAGGAAATATGCAGTATGAATATTCTTATAACATTGAAGGAATGTTGGAGTCTAAGAGTGCATCAGGAAGAACACTTTTAAGATATACTTATGACAAAAATAATAATATAAAAGCAATTAAGGATATCACAGGTAAGAGTAGTATTTACAGCTATGATGATACTGATAGAGTTAAGTTGATTCAAGATGATAATCAAAATAATCTTGCAACTTATGATTATTATAAGAATGATAGTATAAAATCAGTAAAAGTAGGAAATGGCTTAAAAACAGATTATGCTTATGATGGTGATGGAAATGTTCAAAGCTTAGTTACAATATCACAAAATGGTGAAGTTTTAGTAGATTATAATTATGCTTATGACTTAAATGGAAATAGGCTGCAAAAAGTAAGCAGCAAGCATAAGAATTTCTATAACTATGATTCTATGAATAGGGTTAAAGAAGCAAGTTATGATGGAATAAAAGAAAGTTTTACTTATGATAAGGTTGGGAATAGATTAACTAAGGTTACAAATGATATTACTGAAAAATATGTTTATAATGTAAAGAATCAATTAAAAGAATTACACAAGGATTCTGGAATAAATTACTTTACTTATGATAAACAAGGAAATACAATAAAAGAGGAAACAACAGTTGGAAATAATATCTTTGAATATAATACTTTAAATCAACAAGTTAAAGCTATAGCTAAGGATGGAAACACTTTAGTTAGTAGATATGATACTGAAGGGTTAAGAACAGAAATTGAAGAAAATGAAAAGTTAACTAAATTTATTTTCCATAAGGAAAATGTTTTAGTTGAAACTGATAAGGATTTTAATGTAATTTCTAGATTTACTAGGGGATATGAAGTTGTTGCAGCTGATATTGCAGAATTAGATGGTGATTTAAGTTTAGAAGCAGAAGCTAAATTTAATAGACATTACTATACTGTGGATGAGCAAGGTAGTACAATATTAATTACTGATATTAATCAAAATATTAAAAATGAATATTGCTACGATGCTTTTGGTAATGTTCTTGATTGCAAAGAAGAAGTTCATAATAGGATAACTTATACTGGGCAACAGTTTGATGGTATTACAGGACAGTATTATTTGAGGGCTAGATTCTATAATCCTGTTATTGGTAGATTTACTCAGGAAGATGTTTATCGTGGGGATGGGCTGAATCTTTATGCTTATTGTGGGAATAATCCTGTTGGGTATTATGATCCTAGTGGATATATGGCTTGTAATAAGGGCGATAATTTTAATTATGGGAATCACTTAGAAAATACATTAAATGTTAAAAAGCCTTCAGGAATGATAGATCCACATGCACACCATATATTGTTTAAGAAAGGTCATGGAAAAGCGCAACAGAATCTTGTTCAAGAGGGGCAAGCAATATTAAGAAAGCATAATATAGATCCAATTAAAGGAGTTGAAAATTTAACTTGGGCACCAAATAGAGTTAAGGGCCAACACGGTATAAAAGCACTCGAACAAGTAGTAAATGGATTAAAAGAAGTTGATGAACTAGTAGATGTTGATAGTGCTGGACGTCAAGCCATGGTAGATAAGCTCAAAGAACTAGGGCAAATTGCAGCAAAGAGGAAATAAAATAATAGGAAGATATATTTAAAAGGAGACGATACAATGGATAAAAAACAAATATTTAAGGATATGCAAATAGCTATTCGAGAAAATAGTAGTCATAAAATTAGTCAGATAATTAATGAAGAGAATAACGCTTTAGAAATGAATACTCCATTTGGAACATGGTTGCATATAGCAGCATCAAAAGGAAATTTAGAAGTTGTAAAAAAGTTTGTAGAATTAGGAATAAATATAAATAAGAAAGGGGGGACATTTAATGGAACTGCTATTGAGAGAGCTGCTTCTGAAGGGCATATTGAAATTGTTAAATATCTAATAAGCTGTGGAGCAGAATTAGATACAAGTGAACCTGAAGGAAATCCATTATTTGCAGCAATTCAAGGCGGTCATCTAGAAATTGTAAAATTATTAATTCAAAGTGGTATAGATGCAACAATTAAGTATACAGGAGAGAATATGAATAATATGGATGCTTTAGCTTTTGCGGTAGAACAAGGTCAAGAGGAAATTGCTAATTTGTTAAAGACAAATTTATCAAAAGGTTAAATAGATATAAATAAGAGGTAAAGATGGAAGAGTTACTTATAAAACAGTTTAAAAATAAATTAAAAATTGCTATTATCAATCATTATAGAATTCTTAATGAAAAATTTAAAGATGATGTATTTTATGGATATGCATTATATACAAGTGATGACATTTCTAGCATAGGTCCTGTAACCAACAGAAAGAGAGATATAGTAGTTGGAACTGATGATGAGATGCATAATTATTACAAGTATAGTCCAGATGAATGGAGTGAATGGGATGACTTTGAGCAATTTAGTGAAGTTAATCAAATAATTAAAGAACTTCATTCAAAAGCAATATTTACATTTGAACAAATAAAGGAATATATACTAAGCCAATCACTTTTAACTATGCAAGAACTAGATAAAGATGGTTTTTTTGGAGTTAAGAATGATGAACGATTCCTTATCATATGGCTATCCGATTCAGATGATCCAATAATGAATATATCAGCAAAGCAACTTAACACGCTTAAAGTATATGAAGATTATTCATATGAATTTGAGGAGAATTAGTATTTTTTTATAATTAGAATATTTAAAGAAAATGTAATTATTCAAATTTTGAAATTATAAAGATTACAATTCTAAGTATGTGCTAAATAGAAAAAAGTAAGAAGCAGATGAAAAAGCAATTCATCTGCTTTTGTACTATACGAGCAAGATGGTACAATATTTGTTAAAGATAAGAATCAGCAAGTTAAAGATGAATATTATTATGATCCTTTTGGAAATGTTCATAATAGAATAACTTATACTGGTCAGCAGTTTTATGGTATTACAGGACAGTATTATTTGAGGGCTAGATTCTATAATCCTGTTATTGGTAGGTTTACTCAAGAGGATGTTTATAGAGGTGATGGATTAAATCTTTATGCTTATTGTGGGAATAATCCTGTTGGGTATTATGATCCTAGTGGATATTACTGTGCAAGTAAAGAAGACACATTTAATAGCACGTATGATGAACGTATAGGTCAAACTCCAAAAAGCAATGGATCTTGGGAAGATGTAAGAGGAGAGTCTAAATTTATATCTAGTAATCCAGAAGTTAATGAAGTTTTAGCTAAGTATGGAATGGATGGTGTAGAGTATACAAATGGAATACCTAATTTCACAAAAGCTGCTTGGGGAGGAGATATTGTTATAAAAAATATGCAAGGTGGTGAGTATGGTAGAGCTAGTAACTTTGCACAAGCATATGCTGAACTTTCCAATAAAACTGGAATGCCTGTGAAAGAATTAAAATCTATAGCGAAAGATTTTGAATTAACATGGCATGAATGTAATGATATGAAAACTATGCAACTGATACCAACTATAATAAATGGTAAATTTGGCCATTTGGGTGGCGTAGGTGAAATAAATAGAGGCATTTAGAATAATAAGAGGAGTGATTTTATTATGAAAATTGAAGATGAAGTTTTTGGCGAATTAGAATATGAATATGGATGGAAGAAAGAATATAATTTGACCATATTTAATGAAAGAAAAAATGTAAGATTGTTTATAGAAAATTATGATGAAAGTTATCCTGAAAAAGAGCAGAAAAAAGCATTCCTATACTTTGAAAAGAACATCGAAGCAATTGTGAGTGATGTTGAATACAGATTGTTTGAGTATTATAGAAAGAATCTAAACAGTATAAGGGAAAAAATAAATGAAGACTTATGGGATTCAGTAGCTCCTGAATTAGATGATATTAATAAGTTTAAGGAACTGGTAAGGCCAACAATGATATATATTCCACAAAGTTTCGGAGATGAAGATAATATTGTATATGGAATAATATTTTCATGCACATGGGAAAGTGAATGTGGAATAGCTGTTAAATTTGAAAATGAAGAAGTAACAGTTGGTACTGACGATATAATATTAATGTAGTAAATATACATTAATTGGAATTGTACTATTAAGTTTTCAAATTAAACTAATTAGCATATGACTTGAATAACGAGTTGTATTTATAAGGTGAATATGCTTAAAAAGCAGATTGAAATTTAATTTAATGTAAGCGTCAAATTTTTGACGCTTACGTTTGTTTAAAACTGATAAAGACTTTAATGTTATTTCTAGATTTACTAGAGGGTATGAAGTTGTTGCTGATGATATTGTAGATTGAAGTGAAGAGCTTAATTTAGCAATAGAATCTAAGATAAATAGGTACTACTATACTGTAGATGAGCAAGGTACCACAACATTTATAACAGATAAGACTCAGCAAGTTAAAAATGAATATTGTTATGATGCTTTTGGAAATTTTCTTGAAACTAATAAAGAAGAAGTTCATAATAGGATAACTTATACTGGTCAGCAGTTTGATGGAATTACAGGACAGTACTATTTGAGAGCTAGATTCTATAATCCTGTTATTGGTAGGTTTACTCAAGAGGATATTTATAGAGGCGATGGATTAAATTTATATGCTTATTGTGGGAATAATCCTGTTAGGTATTATGATCCTAGTGGGTATGCTGTACAGTATCATGATAAACTTTTTCAAAATAATAATTTACCAATGCCAACAGGTAAATCTTCATCTGAAAAATTGGCATATAATGTTTTAAAACATATGGGCGTTGATGAATCAAAAATTAGAAGTGCAAGAACTGGTTCACATCAAGCACAACATATAATTCCACAAGACGTTTTTGATAAATCAAAATTTTTACAGAATGTAGGTTTTCAGGTGGATCACCATCAAAATGGCATATGGGATATAAATAAGGATGTTAATGAAAAGCATTTATATGATTTATTAAGAGATAATCAAGTGTCAAATAGTAAGATGGAAAGATATATTAGTGATAATACGCATCATCAGGGATATCATAGGTTATATTCTAAAGAGGTAAGTAAAAAAGTTAAAGATATTGAAATTGAGATGAATGAATACAAAAAATCTTTACAAGCTAGTGGGGAACATACAGCTGATAAGATAGAAAAAATGTATATGAAGAAATCAAGACAAGAAGTACACAAATTAACAGAAAATATAAGAACAGTAAATAAAAACGGTGTGGATATTTATGCTAATCACTGGAGTAATGAACAGAATTGGGATAAATTTAAAAAAGATAAACAAAAAAAGTATGGTGAATATTTTGAAGGGAAATTGAGTTGTGGAAGTAAGGGAAGAAGCTCAAGATAGAAATTAGGAGGGGAAATTATAATGGAAGCATTGGATTCAAAACAATTTAATGAATTATTAAAGAATAACGAAAAAAAATCATAGAGGATAAAAAAATATGTAGTGTAGTAAAATATAAAGAAGAAATTAATAATGTAGAATTTTTTAATGATATTCTAGAGCAGAATGAATGGAAAGAATGCAATCTAACAGAATTACGATTTGAGGGTTGTAAGTTAGCAAATATGGACTTAAGCAAAAGTTCTTTAAATTGGGTTATATGGATAGATAGTATCATAACTAGTGTTAAATTTGATCAATGTAAATTAGGGATAAATGATCAAAGCGAAAGTAAAGCGATATTTGAAAAGTGTAGTTTTAAAGGTGCAATTTGTAATGGTGGGATGTCTTTTAGATATTCAAAGTTTTTAGATTGTGATTTTGGGAATATAGTTTTAAAGAATGTAGAATTTACAGGGGCTAATTTCGAAAATGTAATACTTAATAAAGCAATGTTTGAAGAATGTGGATTAGATTTGACCAATTTTATAAAATGTAACTTTGAGGAATGTTGTATTGAAAACTCTTCTTTAGAACAATCAAAGTTGTTGAATTGTAGTATGAAAAAGATAAAGATTCAGTATATGGAAATAAGTGAGTGTGAATTAAATGGTTCAAATTTGGAGAGCGCTATTTTAGACGGAAATGAATTTTCAGAATGTAGTTTTAAAAATGTGAATTTACAGGAATGTGAATTTGCAGATTGCAATTTTGAAGGTGCAGATTTTACTGGTGCAAAGTTTAAAGAGGTAAGCTTTGAAGGCTGTAATATTGACGGAGCTGTTCTAACAGAAGAACAAAAAAGGCAAATAGTAATAGGTTAGTTATTAAAAATATAAAGAATGAAAAAATTCAAAAGTATATTAATTACGAGGAGAAAGTAGAAATGAGTACATTGAATCACTTAATAATGAAAATATTAAGTATATATTAAAAAATAATTTAGAAATTGACATGGATAAAAAATGAAATGACAAAATTATTGGCTAAAGATTTATATAAAATTCTTAAAAAAATAAATTGCAGTACTACGGGAATAAGTGCAAAAGAATTTTATGTCGATTTATTATTAAATTATAATTAATTAATATTTCTAGAATCAACCATGCATGTAAGGAAAAATTTTATTTACATGCATGGCTTTTTGTACAAGTCTTTATGCATTGTACAACAGTCTTTTTGATTAAGTTCCAAAGAAATATATATAATATACAATATTATACTTCAAAACAAATTTCTCAATTAGCAACGTCAATACTTTCTATTTTAGAAGTAAGTATTCCTAAAGAAACAGAAATTGCTATGCAGAAGGTATTCAATTTAACAAAAATAAATTGAAATCTAAAATTAGTTCATTAATTGTGGGTTTAATATTTAAACTACTAATTATACATATAATGATAATCTTGCATTTATCCTAAGACCTAAGCATATGCATTAGGTATAATTAAGAAAATTTAATATAACAAATTAAAACACTTCTTATGTTGACATCAGTATTAAGCGTAAGAGGTGTTTTATAATTAGAGATGACTAATGATGATATAGGTTATGGAGCAGGCAATGTTTCAAAAGCAGAAAATCAAATGCTAAAAGAAACACGCCAAATGGATTAATAACAGAATATATCTATGATGAAAATGGAAACTTAATTTAAGTAATGATAATTAGAATTAGGGAATGGTGAATTATGAGTAAAATTGTTAAAAGAGGTTATTTGCCTAGCGATGAAAAAGAGTTTAGTAGCGAATCAATTGAAAAATTGCACAAGGCTGGACATAACTTATATTATCTTTTAAATCAAGGATATAACATAAAAAGTGCATCTGTATTTGTAGGTAATCATTATTTATTATCTGAAAGGCAGAGAATAGCTTTAACAAGAACTATTTTTGCGGAGCAGAATATTAAAATTAGAATAGATAAAGAAATTAAAGATAAATTAGAAGGTAGTACTGTAAACATTGACGGATTTAATACTATAATTACCTTGGAAGTTGCTTTATCGGATTCAGTGTTATTAAAATGTATGGATGGAACTATTAAGGATTTAGCAGGACTCAGAGGTACATATCGCCTAATAGATAAAACGCAATTAGCAATTACAATGATTGGTGAAATGTTAGAAAAAAATAAAGTTGGAAAAGCAAATTTCTATTTAGATTCTCCAGTGTCTAATTCCGGAAAATTAAAGGAACGAATATTAGAACTGTTGAATGATTTTAGTTTTGATGTGCAAGTTGAAAATATTAATAATGTTGATGCAATTTTAGAAACGCTAGATAATGTTATAACTAGTGATGCGATTATTCTCGATAAATGCAAAAGTTGGATTAATTTAAATAAAAAAATCATAGAAAGCAATATTTATAATTATACGTATGTTGATTTTAGTGAACTGAATGATTATTATAGAAAAATAGAAAAGAACTAATTAAACTAAATTCACAAATAAGGTGTTAAATATAATCTGCCAGATGTTATGGGAAATAGTAGCTATTGGATGAGAAGAGTGAAGACCTAATAAGTATATAAAAAGAGCCGATTTAGAACTTACTTTTAGAAATTTAAGCAGAAATTTAGATGAAATTGAAAATTTACAGAAGAAATAGCTAATAATGTCTAATTAGAACAATTTCTAATATACTTATCCATGGTAATATAGTAAAATAATACTTGAATTATTATATTATAACAAGGGGGAAAATAATGGGATTATACGATAAACTTACAGGGAAAGCAACTGTTGGAGCAGACTTAAAATATGTGCAAGATTATATTTTTGAGGGTGAAGAAATAATAACTTCTTATCAATTTTTCAGAGATTCAATAGTTTTAACTACTTTAGGGATTTATCAAGTAGATGTTCAAGGGATGACAGGAAAAAAGGTAGAAGTTAAATTTTTTCCTAAGAAGAATATTAAAAGCGTTTCTTTTGAAACAGCAGGTAATTTTGATTTAGATGTAGATATAAAAATTGGTGTTGATGGAAATACAGTGATGGGTTCAAGTGGTGCTTATTACAGTGCTCCAATTTCATTTAAAGTTCCTAAGAAACAAGCTGATGAAGCAAAAGAAGTTGTTAATTTAGTTAAGAAATATTATTTATGTGTATAATATAGCATAAGTAGAAAATGAATTGTGTATTTAATGCATGATTCATTTTTTTATGCAAAAAATTATTGTAAGGATTGACATAGTGGTAAGCAATTAAAAATTATTTTAATATAGAGTATCTAAACAGATTAAAAAACTAACATTTAGCCATATTTTTGCTACATAATAATATGTGCTTATTTAGGTTAGAAGTATATAATCTAATTGGATATAGAACATAATTATAATATTAAAAATAAATTTAAGTGAATTCAAATTAGAAGGATGTAAAGGAGATTATTTTATGAATAAGATAAAAAATGAAATTATGCTTATAACTTACGCAGATAGCTTAGGAAATAATTTAAACGATTTAAAGGAAGTTTTAGAGGAACATTATTCTGGTGCTATAGGTGGAGTTCATATTCTTCCTTTCTTCCCATCATCAGGAGATAGAGGCTTTGCGCCAATGAGATATGATATAGTAGATGAAGCTTTTGGAACTATGGAAGATGTAAAGGAAATAAGTAAGGACAGCTATTTAATGTATGATTTTATGGTAAATCATATTTCAAGACAATCTGAATTTTTTAAAGACTTTGAGGCGAAGAAAGATGAGTCAAAGTACAGTGATTTCTTTATAAGATATAAGGATTTCTGGGAAAATGGTGAACCAACTGATGAGCAAGTAGATGCTATTTATAAAAGAAAACCAAGAGCACCATATTATGAAGTTGAATTTAAAGATGGAAGTACAGAAAAAGTTTGGTGTACTTTTGCAGAAGAACAAATCGATTTAAATATGGATTCAAAAGCAGCAAGAGAATTCATTAAAGAAACATTAATATCTATGTGTAAAAATGGTGCTTCAATTATCCGTTTAGATGCATTTGCATATGCAATAAAACAACCTGGAACTAGTTGCTTCTTTATTGAGCCAGAAATGTGGGACTTGCTTTATGAAATTCAAGATATAGTAAGTGAATATGGTGTTGATATATTACCAGAAATTCATGAACATTATACAATACAACATAAAATTTCAAAAAAGGGATTTTGGATTTATGATTTTGCACTACCAGTTTTAGTTTTACATGCATTATATTCAGGAAAAGGTGAAAATTTAAAAAGATGGCTTGATATGAGCCCAATGAGGCAATTTACTACCTTAGATACCCATGATGGTATTGGTATTGTTGATGTGAAAGATTTGATGACTGATGAAGAAATTGATGAAACTAAAGAAGCTATGTTTACAAAAGGTGCAAATGTTAAAAAGATATACAATACAGCAGCGTATAATAATTTAGACATTTACCAAGTAAATTGTACATATTATTCTGCTCTAGGAAATAACGATAAGGCTTATTTATTAGCACGTGCAATTCAATTCTTCGCTCCAGGTATTCCGCAAGTTTATTATGTAGGAATGCTAGCTGGTGAAAATGATATTGAATTAATGGAAGAAACTAAAAATGGTAGAGACATTAATCGCCATTACTATTCAAAAGAAGAAATCAAGAAGAATTTTGAAGATAGAAAGATTGCAAATGATATTAGAGATTTAATGAAATTACGTAATTCTAATGCAGCATTTGGATTAAGTGGAGAATGCATTACAGAAGTTAATGGTAATGAATTTACAATCATTAGAACATGTGGTGAACATAAAGCTATATTAAAAGCTAATTTAAAAACACATGACTTTACTATTGAAGTATAGTATTAATTTTTTCAATCATAGTTAAATTTATAATCATCCTCCATTATATATAATGGAGGATGATTAGCATTATTTAAGTTTGTTTGAGCGATTTACAAATTGACACTTATAATTATAATAATTTTCAAGCACATGAGATATTAAGTGAAACTTGATTCAGGTGGGGGCGGAATGCCCAGCTGAATCTTAGATGAACTCATCTAGGGTCTAGCCACTGTTATCTCCAACTTAAAGAAGTGGGAGTGTTACAGTGGCTAGACATCAGATAAACTATAAAAATAAGGAGAATAAAGCATGAGTAAAAATATTTTTTGTATAGGAGAACTTTTAATTGACATGGTTTGTGTTGATAATAAAGGTTTAATACTTGGAGAAAAGTTTGAAAAAAAAGCAGGTGGAGCGCCAGCAAATGTAGCAGCAAGTATTTCTAAATTAGGAGGTAATACATATTTTTTAGGTCAAGTAGGAGATGATTTCTTTGGAACATATTTAATTGATTTATTAAATGATTTAAATATTAATACCGAAATGGCAGTAAAAAAAGGCAGCACAACATTAGCTTTAGTTGGAATCGATGAAAATGGGGAACGTAATTTTGATTTTTTAAGAGGTAGTGATGGTGAATATTCATTTGAAAATATTGATTTATCAAAGATAATTAATTCAGATATAATTCACTTTGGATCAGCTACAGGATTTTTAGAAGGCGAGTTAAAAACAACATATTTTAAATTATTAGAATACGCAAAAGCTAATAACATATATGTATCATTTGATCCTAATTATCGCGACGCATTAATCACTTCCGATAAGCTAGAGAAATTTATAGAAGACAGTATTTTTTTCTTAAAACAAAGTGATTTTACTAAGTTAAGTGATGAAGAATTATTTCTATTAACTGGAGAAAAAGATATTACAGTTGGAGTTAACAAATTACATGATTTAGGTGCAAAAGTTGTAACTATCACTTTAGGATCTAGAGGAACTTACTTAAGTGTTAACAAAAAGAATATTATAATTCCATCCATTAGAATTAAACAAGTGGATTCAACAGGAGCTGGAGATGCATTTGTTGGTGCTGTATTAAAGCAATTAGCTGATATTGAAGATAGGCAGAACATATCATTTGAAGAATGGATTAGTATAATAGACTTTGGGAATAAAGTAGGAGCAATCACATGCACCAATTATGGGGCGATAGCTTCGATGCCTACATTAAGTGATGTAATGTAGGAAACTTGTTTTTAAAGAAATAGATATTAAAGCGGTATATATAGTACTCAATTGTAAATTCTTGTGTATCAACTACCATTTATATAATTAAGTGATTAAAACATAAATGTATATGGGGGATTATTATGGGATTTGATTTAAATAAAATAGTTTTTGAAAAAGCAACATTAGATGATGTTGACGAATTATTGTACATTATACATAGATGTATGAAAGAGGTAAATAGTAAGGATTATGAACCTTGGGAGATTGAAAAGTTTATAAGCAGATCCAATAGAGAACATTTAATCAATAGTATATTAAATAGACACTTTTACTCAATAAAATATGATGGAGAAATAATAGCTATGGGTGCTGTCAGTAGAGATACAAGCAAAGAAAGTCAAAGTTACTTTACAGCAATATTTATAAATCCTAATTATCATAGAATGGGAATAGGCAGAAAACTTGTAAGATTTTTAGAACAAGATGAATGGTGTTTAAATAGTAACCTTATAGAAATACCTTCATCAAAAAGCTCTCATAAATTTTACCACAAACTAGGATATGAGTATCGTACAAATCCACCTATATTTAAGGAAGACGGATCAACTATTATGTATAAATACGAGGAGAAAAAGTAGTGTGAAGAATAAAGATATAATTAAAAAGTACTTTAGTATTTTTGGCTTAAATGTAAGTGAAAAGAATACTGTTGCAGATTCAAATAGTTCTGAAGTTTATGTTTTAACTTTAGAAAATGGGGAAAAGGTTATTTTAAAAATACTATTTAACTCACAAAAACTAAGTGTCTAAAGAATTAAGTGATAATTGGAATTCATATTCTTATGCATGTGTATTATTTAACAGCCCCCTTATGCTGATTGCAAAGGGTTTTAACATATCTGGTGTAAATATAAATGTTCTTGATAAAGTTAAGTCAGGTGCTAATAAATATGCAATTATTTTGTGTAGTTCGCAAAAGTCTGCTCGAGCATCACATTATATACTTATTAAATATGAGGATAATACATTTAAAATGTTAAATTCATCAGCTGTCTATGGTAATGGTATTGATAATGTGGTTTGGGAGAATTTTATTATCGAATCTAATGGCAAACTTACATTAGAGAGGGATACTCCATACCTATATACAGGAGCAGGAATTCTTATAGAGTAGTTTCATAGACAAAGAAATTAAAATATAGGAAATTGAATTTGGGTAACGGCAGATTATACGTAATTTTATTAAATATTAATAATTTGATAACCATTAATGTAAGTTTAAACCAGCTTAATACTTCAAGTATTAAGCTGGTAATTCAAAAAAAGTATAAATGGACTTGTTATTTATTTTAACAAGCCTTACTTTCTTCATATTTAATTTCCATGATACTTACACACTCCTTAAGTTGTTAGTTATAAAACATAACATCTTTACATAAACAACATACATAACGCCATATAATTCACTGTTTCATGCAATTATAATTAATACATACATAAGTTTAGCCTAAAGAAATCTATGCAAAAATGATAACATTAACAGAATTATTTCGCAACTAATTTGCTAGGGTAAATATTTATTGAAAATAGTTATAGTTAGAGATTGCATATTAAATGAAGGAAGTAATATGGCAGTTGTTAATGATAATGTTATAAGAACCTTTCATCTAGAGACTAAAAAAACAAGCCACATATTAAAAATATTGGATAGTAAGCATCTAACTTATCTATATTGGGGGGAAAAATAAAAGGTGGACAAAGTGAAGTAGTTGTAAGCTATGTAAAACCGTTTGCTGAGCCAAATAAATGGAATAAACCATTGAAGTTAACAGGTTTAGAGGAAGACACCAGGTATAAAATGCTTGGAGAAGATATAGTTTTAGGTGAAGATGAATTAATGAATATTGGTCTAGTCATACCTGAGATTAAAGGTGATTATGCAGATAAACAATGGATATTAAGAAAATATACACCTTAGAAAAAGCGCGAAGCGCAATTAGAAACTTAAATGGAAAAAGTACACATATAGAAAATGAATGTGGAACATAATTAAAAGTTCTTAACCATAATTGAAAAATACTTTTAAATTACAAAAGGAGATGAAATTAATATGAATATATCATATAATTCGGAGAAAAAAACTTTCCACTTGCAAAACAAAAATATAAGTTATGTAATGAAAGTTATTAAAGATGGATATCTAGTTAATACATATTTCGGAAAGAAAATTAATAAATATAATGAAAGTAATCCAACTACTTATTATGATAGAGGGTTTTCACCAAATCCGGATCCATTAGATAGAACTTTTTCATTAGATACTATTCCGTCAGAGTATCCTGCTTATGGCAATGGAGATTTTAGGGTACCAGCATTTCAAGTAGAGCAAAAGAACGGTTCTAGAGTTACGGACCTTCGTTATAAGTCACATAATATATATGATGGAAAGAAGAAATTACAAGGACTTCCATCAACTTATGTAGAAGATGAAGCAGAAGCAAAAACTTTAGAAATTGTAATGGAAGACAAATTAATAGGGCTAACTGTAACTTTAATGTATACCATATATAGAGATTTTGATGTAATAGCAAGATCAGTTTCCTTAAAAAATAATGGTGAGGAAGAATTAAATATTACAAGAGCTATGAGTGCAAGTATTGACTATAGAGAAAGTAATTTTGAACTAATAACTTTATATGGGGCTCATATTAATGAAAAAAATATAGCAAGGAGAAAGTTAGTACCTGGAATACAAATGGTTGAAAGCTGTAGAGGAGCAAGTAGTCCAGAGCAAGCACCATTTTTAGCTTTAGTAAGAAGTGACACTAGTGAAGACAATGGAGAAGTCTACTCATTTAACTTTGTATATAGTGGTAATTTTACAGCTCAAGTACAAGTTGATCAATTTTCAAATACTAGAGTCATAATGGGAATAAATCCTTTTGATTTTTCATGGCTGCTAGAAAAAGGAGAAGAATTCCAAACGCCAGAAGTTATTATGACATATTCATCTGATGGACTTAATGGAATGTCAAGAACGTACCATAAATTATATTCCACTAGATTATGTAGAGGAACTTTTAGAGATAAAGAGCGTCCTATACTTATAAATAATTGGGAAGCAACGTATTTTGATTTTAATGCAGATAAGATTAAAGAAATAGCTAGAAATGGAAAAGAGTTAGGATTAGAATTATTTGTATTAGATGATGGTTGGTTTGGTAAAAGAGATGATGATCAGTCTTCCCTTGGAGATTGGATTGTGGATAAAAATAAATTACCAAATGGATTAGATGATTTAGTTAATGATATAACAAATCTTGGAATGCAATTTGGGATATGGTTTGAACCAGAAATGATATCAGAAGATAGTGATTTATATAGAAATCATCCAGATTGGGCACTACATGTACCAGACCGTATGTGTACAGTGGGAAGAAACCAGTTAGTACTAGATTTATCAAGGAAAGAAGTATGTGATTATATAATAGAAGCGTTATCTAATATTTTATCGAATTCAAAGATAACTTATGTAAAATGGGATATGAATAGACATATGACAGATATATGGTCTGAAGGCTTAGAACCTAAACGTCAAAAGGAAACAGCTCATAGATATATGCTTGGACTTTATTATATATTAGAAGAGCTTACTACTAAATTTAAACATGTATTATTTGAAGGATGTTCCAGTGGAGGAGGGCGCTTTGATGCTGGAATGATTTATTATATGCCTCAGACTTGGACTAGTGATAATTCAGATGCAGTATGTAGGTTAAAGATTCAATATGGCACAAGTTTAGTTTATCCACCAATTACTATGGGAGCACATGTTTCTACAGTTCCTAATCATCAAGTAGGAAGAATAACACCTCTTGAAACAAGGGCTCATGTTGCTATGTCAGGGAACTTTGGCTATGAATTAAATTTAATGAATATTTCACAAGAAGAAAAGGAAATGATGAAAGAACAGATAGCATTATATAAAAAAATAAGGCATATAATACAATTTGGTGATTTTTATAGAATTTTAAGCCCGTTTGATACTAACGAAGCAGCATGGAATTTTGTATCTAATGATAAAACAGAGTTTGTAGGAATGTATTTTAAAATACTTTCAGAACCAGGTTCTGGGATTAGAACTTTAAAATTCAAGGGATTAAATCCAAATTATCACTACAACAATTTGGAAACAGGAGAAGTCTTTGGCGGTGATGAATTAATGAATGTAGGGGTTACAGTAGATATAATTATAAAAGATTTCGTTAGTAAACTGTGGAGATTTAGAAAAGTATAAATTTAGAATATAAAACAATAAAAAGCAAATAAATGTTTCTAGTAACTATTCAGCTATTAAAATAACTTCAATTTAATGTTATTATTATTTAAAAAAAAATTCTTTCTATCACTATCATTTTTTTGTATTATAAAACATGACTTTTAAAAACTAATGATAAGGTGGTGACGTCCGTGAGCGAAGGCAAAATAATTAAAATTTATAATCAAGGAATATCACAGGTTATAGATGCTATTCAAAAATTAACAGTTGAAATAAAAACTCAAAAAGCAGAGAGAGAAACACTTTCTAAGGAAAATAAACTTCTAACTAAGCGCGTCAAATCATTAGAAAGTCAAATCAATAAAAACAGTAATAATAGTAGTAAACCTCCATCATCAGATGGATTTAAAAAGAAAACTAAAAGCTTAAGAACTAAATCAGGTAAAAAACCTGGTGTTCAAGAAGGACATACACTTTTTCTTAGTGAAAATCCAGATGAAATTATAGTTCTTAAAGTTCCTGAATGTCATAATTGTGGGGAAAAATTCTCGGGCAATACACAATAAAAAAACTATATTCGCCGTCAAGTTATAGATATACCAAAGATAAAAGCTAAAACAATAGAGTTTAGAGCTGAAGTTGTAATATGTCCTAAGTATAAAACAAAGAATTTCAGGTGGATTTAGAAGTACAGATGGTGCAGATGGATTTACTCGAGTTCGTGGATATATATCCGCGGTGTGAAAAAATTGCTTAAATGCACTTGACTCTATAGAATCTGTATTTTCAGAAAATCCAGTAGATCCTACCTTAGCCTAAACTTTTTAACAAATAGGGGTATTTCAGTAAGTTAATACCCCTACTTATTATATCTAAAATTATAACAAATATAAAATAAATACCTATAGCTGAATAGTTACCAAACTTTAAAAAAGGAATTCTTCACGCTTTCTTTTCGATTAAAACAAATAAGTGTTTAAAGCAACCTCCAATGGAGTTTAGTGTTTATGTTTTAAATGGTAAACGAACATTAAAAATAGATAATTTAAAAGATTTTTTTACAGTTGCTTTTGTGTTGATAGATGATATTTACAATGAAATAATACCCGAATCTATAAAAAATAGAAGAAATATTTTTGAATCAAACCTATCAGATTCTGAGATTATAACAATTAGTATTGTTGGCGAAACTGCTATGATAAGTTCTGAAAAATCATGGTTTAACTTTGTTGAAAAAAACTACTATGATTTATTTACTGATATCGGTGATAGAACAAGATTTAATCGAACTAAAAGAAACTTATACAAAGTCGTTTTAGAGATTCAAAAATATTTATCTAATCTTCCAATTTTTAAATGCGATGATATTAGAATAATTGATAGTATTCCTATACCCGTGTCCAAATTTGCACGTTCCTACTTTAGCAAATTATTTAAAAATATATCCACATATGATTATCGCGCTTCAAAAAAAGAGACTTACTTTGGATTAAAGCTCCACGCTTTGGTTGCAACAAATGGTTTTATAACAAACTTTATTGTAACATCTGCGAATGTTGATGATAGAGATGCTGTTTTTGAATTAGTAGAAACAAATAACACATTAAAAATATTAGGTGATAAAGGATATATTGCAGCACTTGCAAAAGAAGTATTGTTAGTATCATTAAAAAGAAAAATAGTAAGCATCCATTGGAAAAACAGCTTCGCAACGCATTATCAAAAGCACGTCGGAGAATTGAAACTAGTTTTTCGCAATTGGCTGAATAATTTAACATTAACAGAGTCTTAGCTAAATCCCAATGGGGTTTAATGCTTAGAATTGCTTTAAAAGTTTTAGCTCATAATCATTATTTATATTAAATATAATTATAGGTAATATAATAAATATTGCACAAATTAAGCAACTTATATTTTAAGTTAAAGAAACATTTAATTTTCACTAGGGATATTCTGTGCATTTTTAAGTTCAATATTTTTGAATATAAAAATTAGCACAACGCGTTATATTTATATGTAATGGAGTTAATTTATATATAATACAATTAGTGTAATTATGTCATAAAAAAATCTGTCTTAATTAAGGCTCTATATAATCTTGTATTAAATATATTAATGAAATTTTTGTGTCTATACATGCAAAAAATACGCCCTCTAAATTTTAGAACGGCATATTTTTTGCATGTATAGTTCCTCCACTATCTTATATAATGTATTTTAATAATTCTTACTCTTACTAAAGTACTAAAGTTCCAAATAGAATTTATATTTTAATTTACTTTAAATTGAGATATTGCACTATTTAGATTTTCAACTACTTCATTTAATTCCTGAGCAAGCTCAGCTACCTTTTGACTTCCATTAATTTGTTCCTTTGTTGCATCTGATACCTGTTCTGTAGTTGCAGCAGTTTCTTCTGAAACAGAAGAAATGCTTTCCATGGCCATTTTAGTTTTATCTTTGGAATTGACTATTTCATTAATTGATGTAACCATTTCTTTTAATTGACTATCTATCTGATCCATTCCTTCGAATATTGTTTTAAAAGCAGTATCTGTCTTTTCAACCGCTTTCATCTGTTCTTTTATTATAATACTAGAACTGGTTGCTTCTTGTACTACAACTTCTGTCTTATGCTGAATATCATTAATAATTTTATTAATTTGAATAGATGATTTTTTTGATTTATCCGCTAATTTTCTTACTTCTTCTGCAACAACAGCAAAACCTCTGCCTGACTCACCAGCTCTTGCAGCTTCAATTGCTGCATTTAATGATAAAAGATTAGTTTGCTCGGCTATATCTACAATTAATTCTACAATTGCCTTTATATCTTTAACGTTTGAATTTAAATTATTTACATCTTCAACAATTTTGGCTGAAGCTTTATTTGTTTCTTCTGCTTTGCTATTCAATGTTTCAACTGATATAACAGCATCCTGCTTCATTTCTTTTGTTTTTTCTAATAATAATGAAACATTTTGCGTCTTACCGTTTATCATATTTATGTCTTGTGACAATTTATTCATACAATCTAAACCTTCGCTAGCACTTGTAGCTTGCTCTGAAGCCCCTTGTGTAATCTCACTCATTGTTGCTGCAATTTCCTCTGATGATGCATAAGAATGCTCTGAAACATCCGTAATTATTTTTGTATTACTTGATACATTTTCAGCTAGATGTTTAACATCTCCAATTAAAGTATTTATTTTTCTTACCATATCATTAAATGTACTTATTACTTCACTAATCTCGTCTTTACTATCATCTACTATATGCAGATCTAAATTTCCTTCCTTAGCCTTTTTCATAAGTAAGATTAATTTTTCTAGAGGCTTTGAGATACTTCGTGATATTATTAATGCAACAGCCATTGCAATAATAAATGAAATTAAACCAATTGCTAAAGTATTATTTCTTAGAATATTGGATTCTGAATTTAAATAACTGTAAGGAATAACGCCTACTACATACCAATCTGAATCATTTAAAGGTGCATAAGATACAAGAGATTCACCATTGCTGGTAGAAAAACATCGTTTTTGTAATTTTACCTCATCGTTGACACTCGCTAAATCTTTTTCTGTATCTAAAATTTTTCCAACAACATTTGCATCTTTATAATCTGTTCCAATTAAATTTTCATCTTCACTTGCTATAACAATACCATTTGAATCTACAATAAATATAGATGAATTAGTACCTAGATCTACATTTTTAAAAGAATTAACGAGTATTTTGGGACTTAATTCTTCAAATACAAATCCCAAATTCTTACCTAAATTAATTAAAGAATTTACTTGTGAAGAGGTGATTATACTATAACTGCCTACCGAACCTTTCTGTAATTTCCATATGAATTTTCCTTTTGCATTTTCAGACAGGTCTGATAAATCCTTCTTGATATCATACGAAAATCCACTTGGAAAAGTACCTATTTGTATACCATTAGTATCTATAATACCTAAACTTAATATATCGTTTCTTGTACTTCCCTTAGTACTAATTAATTTGGATAAATTATTAACTTTGTAAAAATTGGAAATGGAATTAGTAGTTTTGCTATTTTCCAAGTAGTCTTGTATTTGAGGATCTGTCATTATTGTTCTCACAAAATTTGAATTATTATTAATCTCGTTTGAAATATTAACTCCAATTTGTGACATTACCTGAGAGGAATAATTTGAAATTTTATTATTCATTGCATTTTTTGATTGAAATACTGATGTAATACCTATTATTAGTAATGGAATTAAAACTAACAGCCCATATGAAATAATCAATCTATTTTTTATTTTTATATTCCTTATAATACATTCATACTTAAATAGAATATTTCCTTTTTTCTTATGACTTATATTTGTCTTTGTGAAACTTATTTTTAGAAATTTATTCATTCTATACATCCCTCCAAGTGCTTTTATTTCTTAAAAGATATCATCTGTATTGGCATCAAGAAATTATCATTTATAATAATTTTGCTGTATAGATGTTTTATTTATACAATAAGACTATTAAATCGTTTTCTATAATTGTTATTATAAAATATATCTCTTAATTAAAAAATGCATTTATTTGCTAATAATATGGTTAAATGTTATATATTTGTGAAATTCATTATATGAAGAGAATAAATGAAGAGAAGCTTGAAAGGAAAAATTAAAAAAGAGGTCCAGATGTGGACCTTTAAAATAATTATATTTGATTTGAAAAAATTCGTTCCCTATAACTTTTAGGATTAATACCTATAACCTTTTTGAATATTTTGGAAAATGTTAGTGGGTCTGCATAGCCTACAGAGGCAGCTATAACCTTAATTGATAATTCAGGGTTGTTTAAAAGTTCGCAGGCTTTATCTATCTTATAATTTATTAAAAATTTCTGTGGTGACATATTGATATTTTTTCTGAATATATTGGTAAGATAACTTCTATTTATTCCAATATAGCTGGCAATATCATTTACTTTTACATTATTTGGGTAATTGTTTTCTATAAATTCTATAGATTTTTCTAAGTATAATTCAGTGCTTTTGTAGCATTTTTGGTTAATTGTATTTTTTTGAGTTTTAGCCAGTGCTGACATAAAGAAATATAAAAGGCCTTCAAGTTTTAATTCATTAGAATGCTCTCTTTCTTTTAATTTAAGCATCTCAGAAATATAATTTTTTAAAGAATCGTCTTTTGAATATTCGAATATAAGATTATCTTCACTGAGATTTGCATAGCTTAAATAAGTTTGTGCTTTAACTCCATTAAAACCAACCCACATATAGGTCCAGGGATTATCTTTATCTGCTTCATAATAAGTTAAGACATTAGGGCAAATTAAAAATCCTTGATTTTTCTTAAGCTTATATGTTTTATTGTTAACTGAGTAAGAGCCTTCTCCATCAATTATGTAATGAATTAAATATTGAGGTCTTATTGCTGGACCAACTGAATAACCTGGAGTGCAATCTTCTCTTCCGCAATAGCATAAAAATAGATCCACAGACTGTTTTTTTAAGGGTTCAAGGTACTTAACTTTAGAATTTTCAAAATAATTTATATTCATAAATAAAATTCTCCTTTAAGGCACTAATCTAACATTTATACATGAGTAACATACATAATACCATATAATTTGTTATTATATCAGATTATAATGATTACATATACATTTAAATTATAATTTAGTAGATTTAGTATAACAAAATAATGGAGGATTAAATATGGCAGTTGTTTACGATAATGTTACAAAAACGTTTCACTTAAAGACCCAAGAAACAAGTTATATAGCAAAAGTGTTGGAAAGTAACCATCTAACTCACTTATATTGGGGAAAAAAAATAAATACTAATAATTTGGATTATCTTATTGAAAAGAATTTATGGGGAAGTTTTCTAACCAATACAGATAATATAGGGACTATTCAGCTAGAAGCTGTGCGTCAGGAGTATCCTGGATATGGAAGTACTGATTTACGTTCACCAGCCATTGAAATTCAGTTTGAAGATGGAACTTCAGCTACTGATTTTAGGTATAATGGCCATAAAATTTATAAAGGAAAGCCACCTCTTAAGGGATTACCTTCAACATATGTTGAAAATAATGATGAGATGGAAACATTAGAAATATATTTACTAGATGAACTCAAAAATGTAAGAATTATATTAACTTATAATGTTTTTGAAGAATTCAATGCAATAACAAAATCAGTGAAGATAATAAATGAAAGTGAAGAAAATATAAATATAATAAGAGCACTAAGTTCTAATGTTGATTTTAAGGAAGATGATTTTGATTTTATACATTTATCAGGTGCATGGGCAAGAGAAAGACACATTGTTAGAACACCTCTTAGATCTGGGATGCAATCCATAGAAAGCAGAAGAGGAGCAAGCAGTCATGCTCAAAATCCTTTTATAGCATTAGCAAGAAAAGGGGGAAGTGAGAATTACGGAGACGTATATGGGTTTTGTTTGGTTTATAGTGGAAACTTCTTAGCTGGTGTTGAAGTTGATATGTATAGCAAAGCTAGAGCACAAATCGGAATAAATCCTTTTGATTTTAATTGGCTATTAGAGAAAAATGAAGAATTTCAAACTCCAGAGTCAGTACTTGTATATTCGTCTAACGGGTTAACTGGCATGTCTCATATTTATAATAATTTATATGGAAAGCGTTTATGTAGAGGAAAATATAGAGATAAAGTAAGACCAATCCTTATAAATAATTGGGAGGCAACTTATTTTGATTTTAATGAAACTAACATAAAAGAAATCGCAAAAGAAGCAGGTGATTTAGGAATTGAACTTTTCGTTCTTGATGATGGATGGTTTGGTAAGAGAGACGACGATACTACGTCACTAGGAGATTGGTTTGTAAATGAAGAAAAAATAAAAGGTGGACTTGGAAAGCTTTCTAAAGAAATAAATGAAATGGGATTACAATTTGGATTATGGTTTGAACCAGAAATGATATCTCCAAAGAGTGAATTATATGAAAAACATCCTGATTGGTGTATACACATACCAGGAAGAAATAGATCAACAGCAAGAGAACAGCTCATATTAGATTTATCAAGAAAAGAAGTTTGTGATTATATAATAGAAACCGTTAGTAGTGTATTAGAAAATGCTTCAATTTCATATGTTAAATGGGATATGAATAGAAATATGAGTGAAATAGGTTCACTTGGATTACCACCAGAGAGACAAAGAGAAACAGCACATAGATACATGTTAGGTTTATATAGAATTTTAGAAGAAATAACAACAAAGTTCCCAGACATACTGTTTGAAAGCTGCTCAGGCGGAGGAGGCAGATTTGATCCAGGAATGCTTTATTACATGCCACAAACATGGACAAGTGATGATACAGATGCTATAGAAAGGCTAAAAATACAGTTTGGAACCTCTTTAGTTTATCCAAGTGCGTCTATGGGTTGTCATGTATCAGCAGTACCTAATCATCAAGTTAACAGAATTACATCTATTGATACAAGAGGAATAGTTGCTATGGCAGGGAATTTTGGCTATGAGCTTGATATTACAAAGCTAACACAAGAGGAAAAAGATGCAATAAAAAATCAAGTCAAATTATATAAAGAAATAAGAGAAACAGTACAATTTGGAGATACTTTTAGATTATTAAGCCCATTTGAAAGCAATGAAGTTGCTTGGATGAGCATTTCCAAGGATAAAGGAGAAATTGTTGTTAATTACGTTAAACAATATGCAGAAGCGAACAAATGGAATAAGCCATTAAGATTAACAGGATTAGAAGAAGATGCTAAGTATGAGATAATTGATAGTGGTATGATTTTAGGTGGAGATGAATTAATGAATATTGGTTTAGTTATACCTGAGCTTAAAGGTGATTATGCAGCTACACAATGGATTTTAAGAAGAATATAGAATAATAAAATATAGTATTAATTATAGAAAAGATGAGAGTGTCGCAAAATGATTAAAATTTAATCAGAAGCGATGCTCCTTTTTTGTTGTATTTAATACCTAAAAGCTTGCTAAAGCTTTTTCTATCAGTATAAATATTTTATTAAAGCATAACCTAAAAATAGTTATCGTAAACCAAATAATCATATGGAGGTTTAAAATTAAATCATTAAAAAGCGTAATACTTATTATAATTACATTTGTCATGACTTCTACACTAATAGATAATACCAAAAACAATTTATGTATTAGATCAAATGCTACTACTAGGGATCAAGTTAATATAGGAGTATTAGTATCTAATATTAATGATCCCTATATAAATCTAGTTATACAGGGTTTAGAAAATATTCAAAAAAATAATGAAAATAAGATTAAATTTACTTTCTTTGATTCAAAATTAAATAAAGCTATAGAAAATGAGGCTTTAGACAACTTACTCCGAAGCGATATTGATCTTTTATTAGGAAATTTACTTGAGACAAAAATTGATGCATTAGAAAACTTTATTGATAAAATAAAGGAAAAAGAAATTCTTGCAGTTTTGTTTAATGCTGAACCACTTTATAAAGTGGGAATGAATTTAATTTCTAATAAACCACCTTCAGAAGGTACAAATTATAAATTTGATGAAACAGGAACTATAATTAGAATTCCTTATCGTGGAGTGATACCCCAATGATTCTTCAATCTCATTTTAAAAAATTAATGAAGGATCTAATTTGTTAGTTAATTTAATGATAGGTTTATGGTCATCTGGAATACAGAGAGTATAATTCCATTTGAGTGTTTTTAAGTTTAGGTTTCAAATTTTAAACATAGTAAAGGTTTTCTATTGAAGACATTGAACCATCAAACGATTACATTAAACCATTTAATATTAGTGTCAAATATAATATTATTTATGTATACTAATTAACAAACAAATTTCAAAAATGTAGATAAACTTATGAATCTAATTAAAAAATAGGGGGTCAATATTTATGAAAAAAAGTATTAAGAAAATGGTAAGTATGATTGCGGCAACTATAGCTGTAGGATCTATGTTAGTTGGATGTGGTGGAAGTAATTCAGGAAGTGCTGAAAAAGGCTCAGGTGGAGATGTAACACTTACATATGCAATATGGGATAAAAATCAAGAGCCAGGAATGAGAAAAATGGCAGATGCATTTGAAGCAAAAAATCCAGGAATAAAAGTAAATGTTGAAGTTACAGCGTGGGATCAATATTGGACTAAGCTAGAGGCCGGAGCAACAGGTAACAGCCTTCCAGATGTATTTTGGATGCATCCTAATCAAGCAGCTAGATTTGCTTCAAATGGAGTTTTGATGGATTTAACAGATAAAATCAAGAGCAGCAGTTTAGTTAGCTTAGATAAATTTCCAAAAGATTTAGTTAAAGTTTATGAAAATGATGGAAAGAATTATGCTATACCTAAGGATTTTGATACAATAGGTCTTTGGTACAACAAAAAATTATTTGATGAAGCTGGAGTAGCTTATCCAAGTGAAAAATGGACTTGGAATGACTTATTGGTAGCATCAAAAAAATTAACTAACGCTGAAAAAGGGATATACGGTTTTGCCGCTGCATTAGATCTTCAATCAGGATTTGATAATTTTATATTCCAGAATGGTGGTCAAGTACTATCAGATGATAAAACTAAATCAGGTTTTGATACACCAGCAGTAAAAGAAACAATGCAATGGTATGTTGATTTAAGTTTAAAAGAAAAAGTATCTCCAACGCAACAACAATTTTCTGAAAATTCTCCTACAACAATGTTTGAATCAGGAAAAATGGCTATGATTTTCGCTGGATCATGGATGCTTTCTGAATTCGGCGCTAATGACTATGTAGCTCAAAATTGTGATGTAACTGTCTTACCACAAGGTAAACAAAGAGCTACAATATATAATGGTCTTGGTAATACTGTTCCTGCTAATACTCCTCATAAAGAAGAAGCATGGAAATTAGTTGAATTCTTGGGTTCAGAAGAAGCAAATAAGATTCAAGCAGAATCAGGTGTTGCTATTCCAGCATATGAAGGTACAGCAGAAGAGTGGGTTAAAACTCAAAAGAAATTTAATTCAAAGGTATATGCAGAAATGTTAGCTTATGCAAAGATTAATCCATTTTCTAAAGAGGCAAATAAATGGCAAACTGCTGAAAAGGAAGCACTACTTAAAGCATTTACAGGAGAAGTTTCAGTAAGTGATGCCTGTGATGAAGCAGCAAAAAAAGTTAATGAAATTCTCGCAACTGAAAAATAAAGTGAAAAACTTATAGTAGTTCTTATAAGGTATATTCAAGAAAATAGCAAGTCAGTATGCCAGTATATTTTGTACCATACTTCTTAAGCATGTTTACCTAAAAACACTCTTTCAGGCAAGTATACTTATTTATCTGACACAAATATACATTACATTAATGACCTGCTATTTTCCACATATGCCTAAAAGATGCTACAAACGATATAAAGGAAGTGAATGGTTTGATTTCAAAACGTGAAAATACACTAGAAAGACCTATGAGTAAAAATCTAACTGTTAAAAAGAAGATTAGCAAACGTAAATTAAATGAATGGACATGGGGATATATTATGGTATTTCCGACATTTGTAGGTCTTATGGCATTAAACATAATTCCAATGATACAAACATTTTTTTTAAGCTTTGAGAAGGCTGGATCTTTTGGGAAAGGCGTTTGGGTAGGATTAGATAATTACAAGAAGTTATTTCAGGACCCTGGCGTATTTAAAGCAATATGTAATACTTTTAAATATACAATTTTAACTGTGCCACCTATAGTAATTTTATCATTAATAGTTGCAGTATTACTAAATCAAAACATTAAAGGAAGAACAGTATATAGAACAATTTACTATTTGCCAATGGTTGCAGCACCAGCAGCTATAGCAATGATATGGAAATGGTTATTTAATTCAGAGTATGGATTAATAAATTATTTGTTATCTCTAATAGGAATAAACGGGCCTAAGTGGATTACTGATCCCAATGTAGCATTAATATCTATAGCTATTGTTGGTATTTGGGGCGCTGTTGGATATAACATGATATTATTTTTAGCAGGATTACAAGAAATACCAAAAGATTATTATGAAGCAGCAAATATTGATGGTGCAAGCCCTTTAAAACAATTTTTTACAATAACTGTTCCTTTAGTTTCACCAACAATGTTCTTTGTGGTTGTTACAAGTTTAATAGGTTCATTTCAGGCATTTGACACTATATTTATGATGATTGATAAAAGTGGTACTGCAATAGAGAGTACTCAATCCTTAGCTTATTTATTCTATAAATATTCATTTACGTTAAATGATAGAGGGTATGGCGCAGCAATTGCTATGATATTATTAGTTATCATATTGATAGTTACTGCAATACAACTTAAGCTTCAAAAGAAATGGGTAAATTATTAGAAGGGAGGAGGTATAAAGATGAAAAATTTAAATAAAAACAAACGTCATATTTTGATACATGCAATTTTAATAATTACAGCAGGAATAATGATACTTCCATTTTTATGGATGATTTTAACATCACTTAAAACATTATCAGAATCAGTACAGATGCCACCTAAGATTTTTCCAGAAGTAATTCAATGGGATAATTATCCCGCTGTAATGAAAACACTTCCTTATACAACTTTTTATGTGAATACTATATTAATGATGGCAGGAAGAGTTATAGGAACAGTTATATTTAGTGCAATGGCAGCTTATGCGTGTGCAAGATTGAATTTTCCAGGTAAAAACATATTCTTTGGGTTAGTTTTGGTTCAAATGATGATACCAGGGCAAATATTCGTAATTCCACAATTTTTAATTGTACAAAAATTAGGTTTGTTAAATACAGTTTCAGCATTAATAGTGCCAGGTGTAGTTAGTGCTTTTGGAACATTTCTACTCCGACAATTTTTTATGGGATTACCTAAGGAGTTAGAAGAAGCAGCGAGACTTGATGGGTGTACTATATGGCAGACATTTTATAAAATAATGTTCCCTTTATCACGTTCAGGATTGATTGCATTAGGTATATTTACAGCATTATTCGCATTTAAAGATCTTATGTGGCCATTAATCGTTAATATATCTGTTAATAAAATGACACTTTCATCTGGAATTGCATCTCTTTCAGGACAGTATTCAACTAATTATCCTCAACTTATGGCAGGGTCATTACTTGCGATTTGGCCAATGTTACTAATATTTATAATATTCCAAAAGAGTTTCATCGAAGGAATATCTACATCTGGTGGAAAATTATAATATATCGTTTTGCAGATATGACATTTTAGTCGTGGTCGATGGGCCGGGAGTCGCAGCAGAGAAGCTCAAGGAGTTTGCACATAATCAGAGGTTCTTTAGTTTGTTGTTCTACTTTTACCACGTGTATATACTAATGTTAAAGTCTTATGATGCAGTATTTTTGGAGAGTTTTTAACGTTTAAATTTCAATTCACATGTAAAGAAAGGATGAGAAAATGGACTATAATATTTTTGATGATTTACAGCTTATTGTGAACTTAAAAGGGAATATAAAAATGGTGTTGGAGTGTAGCTGTATTGAAAGTAATGGCAATATAACTAACTACTGCTTTGAAGATACAGAAAAGGCTGTATCGGTTGTTCTTGATGTGGAAAATAGAGAAAACATATATTTTCTTAGAATTAATGCAGAAACAAAAGTAGAACAGACTTACCTTAGACAGCTATTCTTTGAGGAGGAAAATGGGCTTGAAATAGTTTTTAAGACACTAAAGGAAGCGGATGAAAGCTTATCCTTTTATCATTTTAATGATTGGTGGACCAGAGCAAGTTTTGAGAGGAAACTTACTAATCTTCAGAGCAGAACATCAAATATCCTTATAAAGCGAGAAAATAAATATTTTTACTTATATCCAGTGGTGGATGCAATTTATAAAGCGGATATAAGCGGAGATGAGTTGGGACTCAAGCTCAACTTATCATCTTTTAAAGGTGGAATCGAAAAGGTTAACACTTTGGCTTGTGTTATCGGATACTGTGAAAAGAATCCGAAACATTTATTTACGACTACTATATCCAGTGCATTAGAAGCCTTGAAGTACAAAACTAAATTGAGAGAAGAGAAAGAGTATCCACAAGGATTGGAGAAAATGGGTTGGTGCACTTGGGATGCATTTTACGGAGAAGTAAGCGAAGAGAAGATACTTCTGAAATTTGAGGAATTTAAACAGAAGCAGATACCTATTAAATGGATTGTAATAGATGATGGCTGGCTGGACGAACAGGATAAGGAACTTGTTTCATTTGCACCTAATAAAAATAAATTCCCCAATGGGTTTAAATATTTGGTGGATAGATTAAAGAAGGAATATGGAGTAGAACATGTAGGGGTGTGGCATACTTTCTTTGGCTATTGGAATGGGATTAAAAAGGACAGCAGTTTATATGAAGAATTCAAGGACAGTCTTTATGAGACTGTTGATGGGAGAGTAATTCCATTTCCTGATGAAAATAGAGGTTTTGTATTCTGGGATGCCTGGCATACTTATCTTGAAAATGAGGGAATTGACCTAGTAAAGGTAGATGGACAAAGCTCTCTGAATAACTATACTATGTTTAATGAATCTATCGGCAAGGCTGCCGCTGGAGCACATAAGGCTCTGGAAAAGTCAGTTGAAAAGCATTTTAACAATACTATCATCAACTGTATGGGGATGGCTTCTGAAAATATCTTGAGTAGAGGAATTACTGCTGTTTCTAGGAATAGTGATGATTTTGTACCTGATAACAGAATACCTTTTTCAGAACACCTGATGCAAAATGCATATAATTCATTATATCATGGACTCATTTATTATTTAGATTTTGATATGTTCTGGACAAAACATGAATACGCTGTGCATCATGCAGTGCTTAGAGCTTTGAGTGGTGGACCTATATATTTTAGCGATGGTATAGGCAATAGTGATATGCAAGCAGTTTTGCCGACCATTTTAAAGAGTGGCGAAATATTGCGAGCAGATGCAAGTCCATCTGTAACTGAGGATATATTGTTTAAAAATCCTTGTGTCGATGGGGTAATACTAAAGCTTGTGAATAAAGTATCGGATAGTGTTGTCATTGGTGCATTTAACATTGATACTGAAGGAAGAACTATTGAATCTTCCATTAATACTACAGAGTTTGATTCTTTAAGTACAGATACGCTTATTATATACAGGTATTTTTCAAGGGATGTTATCACTCTTGAAAAGGGAGAAGTATACAACTTTGTTCTGAAAACAAATGAAATCGAGCTATTTACGATACTGCCATATAACAATGATTTTACTATAGTAGGACTTTTAGATAAATATTTGCCTAGAGCTACAATTTCAGATATTGTCTACAGCCACAATTATATCAAGATTGAGTTGAAGGAAAGTGGTGATTTCGGTATAGTACTTGATAATGAACCAAATGAAATTAAAATAAATTCTGTCAGAGCAAGTAATTATGTAAAGAAGGGAAATTTCTATATAATCAAAACTGCAGAAAGTAAGGACAGTGGGAAGAATATAGTTGAGATAACTTTTTAGGAGAGCTCAGAATGAAAGAAAATGCATATAAGAATAATGATGTTCTAACTATATGAACTATACAATGTCAAGTAGAGATGTGAAAAAATAAAAATTATGAAGCTCAGGTCTGATTTCAATATTCAATTGGAATCAGGCCTTTTAAGCTTTTGGTACCTTTTTTGTATTGTAAAAAATATATTCGTCAATTGATTGTTTTAATTCCTCATACGTATAAAATTTTTTCAAATAGTAAATCTCACATTTGAGAATCCTCCAGAATCCTTACATTGACCCATTATCAGCGCATTCGCTAACTTATACAAAATATTACAATTGCCTTAATAGGTATTTTAAATTTTATTGGAAATTAAAATGTTCATAAATGATATTCTTCAAGATGAAATTTTGCAAAATCATTAAAATTAAATAAACTTAATAAAACATATTGAAAAATATCCAATATATTCAAAATATATGATATATATCACTTGATTATATTACCATTTTTCAAATTCACTTTCCTTTATTTTAAGAAAATTAAGTATCTGATTTACTGTTTTTTTACTTAACAACCTTCCATATAAAAAACACTTAAAGCGTTCTATTTTTAAATTCCTTACATTTGCAATATTAAAAATAGATTTCCATACCTTAAACATTATTTCTATTTGCTGGAGCAGGATCATATGACTCAATAAATTTTGGATTAGCTAAATTATTAGATATAAATATCTCAATAGCAATATGGCTAACATCATTCATTGTTGTTATTGTAGCATCAATAATACGAAGAAAATTTCTAAATTTAACTACATTTTTAACAGCCATAATAGTAGGAATTTCTACTGATATGTGGGTAATGATGATCAAAAATACAAGCTTTAATACAATTGCTGAGAAAGTATTTGCCTTTTCTATTGGAATATGTTTAATTTCAACAGGGATTGCAATATATATTATTCCCAAACTACCTGTAAATCCAACAGATGATCTAATGGTAGTACTTACAGAAGAAAAAGGTATAAGCTTAATGAAAGCAAAATTAACAATAGATACAATATGTATTATAATTGCATTTGCTTTAAAAGGACCAATAGGTATTGGAACTGTAATTGCAACAGTTTTAATAGGACCGCTAATAGATATAATAAATAAATTAATAATAAAAATATTCCACCCCAATTTATCTTAATATGTTAAATAAAATAATAGATTATTTATAAAGGGACTCAAGGTAAATCTGTGATTAAGAGCAAATTTATTATTAAAATATTACTGGAAATTATATTTTTCAGTAATATTTTTTTGCTTTTAGTAATGATAGGAATATGAAAATAATTATTGACCGATCGTTCTCAAAATGTTATTATCAATATTATCAGGGAGGGAAGTTAATGGGAAGAAGTAGAGAATTCGATGAAAATGTAGTTCTTCAGAAAGCAATGGAATTATTTTGGGAACAAGGCTACGAAAAGACATCTTTGAGCGATTTAGTAGAGCATATGGGGATACATCGTAGAAGTTTATATGATACATTTGGTGATAAGCACACATTATTTTTAAAAACAATAGATTGTTACGACGAATTAATAAAAAACAAAATACAAGCTGAGATTTTACATGCAGAAACAACAAAACAAGCGATACAATTTATCTTTGATTTTATGATAGAAGGATACGAGGATAGACAATGGGGTTGCTTAATTGTAAATTCAGCAACTGAGATGGCTCTTAGAGATAAAGAGGTAGAAGAAAAAATTGAAGAGGCATTTATGCAAACAGAGCATTTTCTTGCGGAGCTTGTTCGTAAAGGGCAGCAAACAGGTGAATTTTCCTGTGAGTATGATGCTGAAGTTTTAGCAGAAATCTTGCAAAATACTTTGCTTGGAATTCGTGTGCTTTTAAGAACCTCAGCGAGCAAAGAAAAAATGCATCGTATAGCTGACTTTTTCGTAAATCTGTTAAATAAATAATTTTTTTATACTAATTAGAATGATAATTCTCAAAAAGTGTGATTATGTTCTTCTAGAATCCTGTTACACAATAAAGAAAGTAAACCCACTATATAAATCATTAATGTAAGAACCTCAGGGGACAAAGAAAAAATGCATCATATAGTGGATTTTTTCTTGGATCTATTGAATAAAAAAATTTTTTTATATTAATTAGAATGATTGTTCTCAAAAAACTTTATTTTTCTTTAAAATCCTGACTCAGACAAAGGGTAATTCATGTCCATAATAATGGAAAGTAAAAAAATCATGCAAAGGAGAGAGTTTAATGAAAACAGTATTTGAGCCATTTAAATTGGCAGGTATAACATTTTCCAACAAAATTATTAGATCAGCAACTTTTGAAGGAGTGGCTGATGAAAATGGCAAGCCTACAGAGTAATTAATTAAAAAGTACGAAGCATTAGCTAAAGGAGGGGGCGGTGGAATTATTACTGGCTTTATTGGAGTGGGTCAGCAAGGAAAGGCTTCAGATAATATGGTTATGATTAATAAAGCTGAAAATATTGAGATTTTAAAAAAATTAACGAAGAGAATGAATGAAATGGGAACACCAGTTATTGCTCAACTTAATCATTGTGGCGGTCAGTCAAAAGAAGAAAGTGCTCATATGCCGATTGTTGCACCTTCTAAAATATCTGACTATAAATCAAGAGAAATGACTAAAGCTGAAATTTTAGAAGTAATAGAAATGTTTGTTCAAGGAATAAAAAATGCAAAAGAAGCAGGTTTTGATGGTGTACAAATTCATTTGGCACATGGATACTTACTTTCAGAATTTGTATCACCAAGAATGAACATTAGAAAAGATGAATGGGGAGGAAGTACAGAAAACAGATTTAGAATTATTAAAATGATATTTGAAGAAGCTAGAAAAGAAGTTGGAAGTTTTCCAATGATTGTAAAAATGAATGGATATGAAACCTTAAAAAATGGTATGACAATTGAAGAGTCAGTAAAAATTGCTAAACTATTAGAGCAGGTTGGATGTGATGGAATTGAAGTTTCGAATGGAACATTAAAAGCTGGAATGTCAACAATGCGTGGACAGGTACCATGGAAAATGATAGTAGCTCAAAATGAGAAGTTAAATAAAATGCCAGAATTTATGAAAAATTTCGTTGGTATAGTTGCAAAGAAAACAGTACCACAACCTCAGCCGAAAAGCTTATATAATTTCCAAGCAGCCATGTCAATCAAGAAAGCTGTAAATATTCCAGTTATTCTAGTGGGAGGAATAACGAAAATAGAAGAAATAGAAGACTTAATTGATAATTATAAATTTGATGCAATTTCCATGTCAAGGCCGTTGATAATAGAATCAGATTTAGTGAATAAATTCAAAACAGGAAAACAGACACAGTCAAAATGTATACAATGCAATTTCTGTATAATCGCCGTGGAAAAAGGACCGCTTAAATGCTATTAGGGGAATGTTCCAATAAGCAAGTCTTAGCATTTACTAGATAATTGATTTTTTATATTATTCATCATTGTAATAATGAAAACATTATTTGAGATTATTTTAACAGGTATTATAAATCAAACAAAAATTGAATAGATTCGTATCATATATAAGTACAAAAATTAATGAGGAGTGAATTAAAATGAATTTAATAACTGTAAATGAAGAAAAATGTATAAAATGTGGATTGTGTGTAGATGAATGTCCATTAGGAGTATTAAAACTAGAATCTACAGGTCCAAAAGAAGTCAATCCCGATGCATGTTTTGCCTGTGGTCATTGTGTAGCTATATGCCCAAAAGAAGCTATAGATAATAATAAATCACCATTAGCTATGCAAAGTGAGATTGGAGAAGTTAAAAAATTAAATGCAGAAGAAGCAAAGAATTTTATTAGAGCAAGACGATCTATTCGTTCTTATAGGAATACACCAGTTGAAAGAGAAAAGTTAATGGAACTTGTTGATGTTGCTCATTTGGCTCCAACGGCTAGTAATTCACAAGGTATATCTTATCTAATAATAGATGATAAAAAAGCAATTCAGTTAGCAGTTGAGGAATGTATTAACTGGTTTGAAAATGATTCAACTTGGAGTAAGATATTGTCTGGCATGATTAAGGGCTACAGAGAAAATAAAGTTGATACTATTTTAAGAGATGCACCTAGTATAATTTTAACTTTAGCTGATGATAATTTTTATAATGGCAGAGAAAATTCTATTCTTTCATTATCTTATCTTGAATTATATGCTCCATCTCTTGATCTTGGATCATGCTGGGCAGGAGTATTTGAGATTTGTGCTCGTAGTGAGAATTCACCAATATACAAGATTTTTAATATTCCAGAAAAAAAGAAAATAACAGGAGTTGTAATGGTAGGATATCCTAAGTATAGCTACAAAAGATTTACAGATAGACAACCGTTATCTGCTTCATTTTATGAAAATTAAATGTTGAAATTGATTAAAGTAACATAGCTGAATTTAATTCAAGAATAACAAGAAATAGAATCTAGAAAAATATAATTAGAAATTATGATTTATAATTTCTAAAGATTAGGTAGATACAAAGAACTAAAAATATACGCATATAAAAATATTTGGAAACATTATATAATTAATATATAGGGTAAATAATAAAAAAATGAAAAAGGGGAGAACTATATGAGTAGAACATTGGTAATTTATTGTCATCCATATGAGAAGAGTTTTAACCATGCAATCTTTGAAAGAGTTGTTAAAGATCTTGAAGATAAAAAACAAGAGGTAGAAATAATTGATTTGTATAAAGATAAATTTGATCCATGTTATTCCAAAGAAGAGTTAGCTCTTTTTAAACATGGAAAAACCTTAGATCCATTAGTAGAAAAGTATCAAAAAACTATTAAGAGTGCAGAAAAAATAATTATGATTTCACCAGTATGGTGGAATGATGTTCCAGCAATTCTTAAAGGTTTTATAGATAAAGTTATGAAAATGGATTTTGCATATGAAGTTACGAAAACTGGTGTGAAGGGACGTTTAACTAATGTACAAGAAGCAGTGGTTATTACTACTTCTACTTCACCAACATGGTACTTACGATGGTTTCTTGGAAATCCTATTGGGAAAATTTTTGTAAATAGAACTTTAAAACAGTTAGGTTTCCAAAAACGTAAATGGATTCACTTTGGAGGTATAACCAATTCTCAGCCAAGTCAAAGAGAAAAGTTCTTGCAAGATATTATCCTTAAAATTTAATAGTTAATTGTAGCATAAAAAAGGGGGCAATGCCCCCTTTTTAGTTTATAATTATCTAACTATTAGTTACTATTTTTATTCTATTATTTGTTAAAGTCTTTCATATAATCTCCATGTGCTTCTATCATTTCATCACACATTTTTATAATATCATCAATAGATAATTCAGCAGCAGTATGTGGATCCATCATAGCAGCTTGATATATTTTACTTCTATCCTTTGTCATTGCTGCTTCAATTGTTAATAATTGAGCATTTATATTGCTCATATTCATAGCTGCAAGTTGAGTTGGTAGTTTACCTACATGAGTTGGATGAATTCCCATAGCATCTACCATACAAGGAACTTCTACACATGCATCAGCTGGTAAATTATCAATAAGTCCTGTATTGATTACATTCCCACCAATTTTGTATGGTGTATTTGTTGCAATTGCCTCCATAATATAAGAAGCATATTCCTTAGAACGTTCATGTGTAACTTTACCATCTTGCAATATTTGATTTTTTTCTTTTTGCCAGCCTTCAATTTGTTCTATACATCTTCTTGGATATTCATCTAATGGAATATTGAAACGTTCAATTAATTCTGGATATTTTGATTTTATAAAGAATGGATTATATTCTGCATTATGTTCACTTGATTCAGTGCAGTAATATCCAAGGTGCTTAATGTATTCATAACGTACCATGTCTTTATGTTTTTCATCACTAGAATTTTTTTCTTCTGCTCTTTTCTTAATTTCTGGATATAAATCATTTCCATCCTTATCGTATATTTCTAAGAGCCATCCCATATGATTAATGCCAGCAATTAGTTCTTTTCTGCCTTCTAATTTATCTTCCATGTTTAAATCTTTTAATAAGTGCTCAGAACATACTTGCACACTATGGCAAAGACCAATTGTTTTTACTTTAGTAAATCGTTGCATAAATCCTGTAAGCATTGCCATTGGATTTGTGTAATTTAAGAAAAATGCATCTGGGCAAACCTCTTCCATATCTTTTGCAAAATCAGCCATAACAGGAATTGTTCTAAGAGCTCTCATAATTCCACCAATACCCATTGTATCTGCAATTGTTTGTTTTAAACCATATTTATTTGGAATTTCAAAATCAGTAATTGTACAAGGGTCATATCCACCTACTTGAATTGCATTAACAACAAAGGTAGCATCTTTAAGTGCAGATTTTCTATTTTCAACACCTAAGAAACATTTGATTTTAGCCCGGTCTTCATTTATATTTTTGTTGATTGCCCTTAAGATTATTTCACTTTCCTTTAGCCTTTCTGCATCAATATCATAAAGCGCAATTTCACTTTCACATAGTGCTTCACTGCACATACAATCACCTAATACATTCCTTGCAAATACAGTACTTCCAGCTCCCATAAATGTAATTTTCATTTACTTATCCTCCTTAAATTCTTTTGATTTTGTCATAAGTTAATTATATAATTGTAAGTATATATTTTCTATGTTCTATGTTTCGAAAAGTTGTTGTTATGTTGAATGTTTTTTGTAAATACTATTTAAGTAGAATAAAATAGTATTTGCGAGATAAACTTTGTTAAGCAGTTTTCAATTGTCTATTATTAATTACTAACAAAACCTAAAAATGCTACTAAAGGAGACTAATAAAATGCAAACTAAGATGGAATTTACTTCAAACAATAAATTAAGTCGTGCTTTAACTATATATTATGGTGGTACAGAAGTATGCGTATCATCACATTCATTTGGTCCTGCTATTCGTCCTCATTATCTTTTGCACTATATTTTAAATGGAAAAGGAAGCTACTATGCAGATAATAAATGCTATAAATTAAAAAAGGGAGAGGGATTTTTAATTTGTCCAGGTGAATCTACTTATTATAAAGCAGACAAAGAAGAGCCTTGGGAATATTGCTGGATTAGCTTTGATGGATATGAAGCTAGTACAATTTTAAAGAATTGTGGATTATCAAAAGATAATTTGATTTTCAAAGATAATAGCAATGGAGTTTTCAAAGAAAATCTACTTTCATTAATACATAATTATGAAGCTAATAGTAATAATGAATTTGCGTTATTGGGACAATTATATTTATGTTTCGCTAGTATATATGACCAAGTAAATTCAAAAGAAAAAAATAACTATGAATCTTATGCTGATAAGGCTCTTGATTATATTTATAACAATTTCAGCTATGACATTAAAATAAGTGATATAGCTAGATATATTGGAATAGACAGAACTTATTTATATAAAATATTTATACAAGAACATAAAGTTTCACCGCAACAATATCTTATTTCTTTCCGATTAAATACTGCTGTAAATTTGCTTGAAACTACAAAAATGAATATTACAGAAATCTCTTATTCATGTGGATTTAAAGACACTCCTACTTTTTATAAGCACTTTAAAAAACAATATAATATTACGCCTGTTCAGTATAGAAAAAGTAAAGGTATTTATGTTCAATTATCTTTGCAAAATATAATCAGTAATAAATAGGAAAAGAAAAGTACTTCAAAAAGATTAAAAAATCAGTTTGAAGTACTTTTTGTTAGAGTAGTTTAATTGCCTACATTAATTAGCTTTTAGTGTCCAAGTAATACTTTGATAATCACCTTCTAAGTTAGGGATAGTAATACCACTATACATAAGTTCATCTCCACCCAAAATTCCATCAATTCCAGTAATTGAGTAGTTTTTATCTGGATCTAATCCTCTTAAATATAATTTTCTTATTGGTTCATTTGGAGTTGCAAGAACTCTAAAATATGTTGCAAAAGCTTCTGTTTTATCTTCTGATACAATTATCCAGGATGTTTCATTACCTTCAAATGGATTTAATAATCTATACATATCTCCAAATTGGATAAGCTCTCTTAAATCTTTATAAGATTCTATCTGTTTTTTTACAGCTTCTTTTTCTTCAGCAGTAAACTTAGTAAGATCAAGTTCATAGCCAAAGTTACCTGACATTGCAACATCACCTCTCATTTTAAGTGAAGTTTTTCTGTGAACTTGATGATTTGGAACTGCTGATACATGAGAACCCATAGTGCTAATTGGGTAGACTATACTTGTACCATATTGAATTTTTAATCTCTCTACAGCATCAGTATCATCACTTGTCCAAATTTGAGGCATATAGTATAGTATACCTGCGTCAAATCTTCCACCACCACCAGAGCATCCTTCAAATAGTATATTTGGAAAAGTTGTTGTAAGCTTTTCATATACTTTATATAAACCTAACATGTATCTATGAGCAGTTTCTCTTTGTCTTTCAGGGGGAAGGCAAAGAGAACCTATTTCTGTCATATTTCTATTCATATCCCATTTAACATAACTAATGTTAACAGAACTTAAAATAGCTGATAAAGAATTTACAATATAATCACATACCTCTTCTCGAGATAGATCTAATACTAGTTGGTTTCTTCCTTGGGTACGAGATCTGCCAGGAACATGAAGACACCAATCAGGATGTGATCTATATAAATCACTATCAGGAGATACCATTTCAGGTTCAAACCATAAACCAAATTGTAAATCTAAGTTATTTATACGATTAGCTAAATCATCTAATCCATTAGGAAGTTTCTTTTTATCAACAACCCAATCACCTAAAGAGGAATTGTCACCATCTCTTTTTCCAAACCAACCATCATCAAGAACAAAAAGCTCAATTCCAAGTTCTTTTGCAGTTTTACCAATACTCTCAATTTTATCAGCATTGAAGTCAAAATAAGTTGCTTCCCAGTTATTAACAAGAATAGGTCTAGTTTTGTCTCTATAAGCACCTCTGCATAATCTCTTTCTATATAGTTTATGGTAGGTTCTTGACATTTCACCTAAACCATTTGAAGAATAAACCATTACGACTTCAGGTGTTTGAAAACTTTCATTTGGTTTAAGTAGCCAAGAAAAATCAAAGGGATTTATACCAAGTGATACTCTTGTGGTTTTATATTGATCAACTTCTGCTTGTGCTAGGAAATTACCACTATACACTAAATTAAATCCATATACATCACCATATTCTTCATTAGCATCTTTGCTAAGTAATGCAATAAAAGGATTTTGATTATGGCTACTTGAACCACGCCTACTTTCTACTGATTGAGTGCCAATTATTAAAGGTGTTCTCTCAACATGTCTTTCTCTTGCCCAAGCACCATGAAGGTGAAGAAAATCATAATCAGAATTGTTAAAATCTATACTCATACTCAAAGCTCTTAGTAATTTCAAATCTTCATTACCACTATTTATAAACTTTACATTTCTTGTTATAGCATCATAGTTTTCGTAAGCTGTATAAGATAAAATTACTTTAAGTCCAATTAAAGAATCAAACATTACTATTTCTAAAGTTTGAGCTTCATCATCATCTTCAACATAAGTGGCTGGAAGATTTTCTAACTTCGGTTTTCCATTTGTAATTTTATGTGATTCATATCTAAGGTCAGTTATAGTAGTACCATTGTCAAGTTGAATTGAATATGCTGGAGTACGAAAATCACTTGTCCCATAAGAAGGATATTCTTGTGGAAGGGTATCAAGGGAAAGTATACTATTGCAAGGGTTAGGATTAGGTGAGAAAGAACACCTTTCCTTAAGTGCTAAGAGATTATTGCAATTAAAATTTCTTAATTTTCGTCCAAAGTAAAGATGAGATAAATAACCATCTTCATGGATTTGCAATATATAGCTAGTATTTTTAGCTATTAAGTGAAAAGATTTTGTATTATTATCATATATAATACTCATATTAATTCCTCCAATATAATTTTTTTATTTATAATAAAAAAACGATTTCTTTTAAATATAATTATAAGGTTATTATAGAAAAATGAAATGGATTAATATAAGATTAATATGGTATAATCTAAGAAAAAAATTCACCTATTTTTGAAATCGGAGATTTAAAAATGAAAGAAGATATGCAAATAACATGTTTACCAACAGTAAATAGAGATGGATTTGATTTGGTTGTATATCAATGTGGTATGGAAAAATGTAAGCCATCCCATTCTTATGGACCAGCAGTTAGAGATCATTTTTTAATTCATTTTATACTTAAAGGAAGTGGCATATTTTATGTGAATGAAAAAGCATATAAGATAAAAGAAAATCAAGGATTCCTAATTTGTCCTGATGTAGTAACGTATTACAAGGCTGATAATGAAGAGCCTTGGATGTATACATGGATTGGATTTAGAGGAATAAAGGCTGAAAATTATTTAAAGTTAGCTAATCTTAATCAAGAAAATCCCACTTTTGAATGTATAGAAAGAGAATTTGTAAAAAAATGTTTTGAAGATATGAGAAAAGCTACAGAATTAAAATATGAAAGGGAATTAAGACTGCAATCATTACTTGGAATGTTCTTATCCGAGCTTATTGAAGAAGCAGGAAAACATGTAGTTTTAAGCAGTAATTATAAGGAATTATACATAAAAAAGAGCTTGCAGTTTGTTGAAACTAATTATTCTAGGAAATTATATATAAATGAAATGGCTAAAAGTGTAGGACTTAATAAAAATTATTTTAGTGCATTTTTTAAAGAAAATATGGGAGTAACACCTCAACAATATGTAATAAAATTTAGAATAAATAAGGCATGTGAACTTATGAACAATTATGGACTAAGCATAAGTGATATATCACGCTCAGTAGGATATGATGATACACTTGGATTTTCCAAAATATTTAAAAAGGAAAAGGGGATGTCTCCTAAACAGTATAGAGAAAAGTTATACTTATGAGACAGATAATTTTTATTTGTTTATAATAAGTGGTGTTGCAAAATGATTTTTCGAATCACTTTAAGCAACAGCTACTTTTCTATTTATAGTGTTATAAAATTACTTTATTTTATAGAAGAATTATTTTTATTTTTTTTGTAAATTTTACATTATATATGTAATGATTGTAGCATATTAGCAGATATAGTATAATTAAATTATATTTTGACAAGTTTAATATAATGATAAGATATGTCCAGAAGGTAGTATGAATTAAAGTTAGTTATTATGACTTGATTTTGTTAAAGAATTTAAAATACAATAGGTACAGTGAAAATGTTTTCATTAACATATAGTATATAAGTTCTGATTAATTTACTACATTGAAGTTATATGTGGTAAATAAATATATGTAGTTTATTTATTAGAATGCATATAAAAACAAATTTAGGATAGATAAGGTTATAAAATTAATAATAAATAGTGGTAAGAAAGAAGGCGTTGTAAATGGGTTTATTAAAAAACATAAAAGTAAAAGTTAAATTAATTAGTGCATTTTTGATTGTTGCATTATTAATCGGTATTGTAGGTGGAGTTGGAATTTTATCACTTAAAAATGTTGGTGAAAATGCAAAAAAGATGTATAATCAAAATCTTCAAAATGTTTATATGTTAACAGATATGAAACAAAATTTAACTCAAATAAAAAGTGATTTATCAGATTTAGTAAACTCTAAAGATGAACAAGAAGCTTCAATAAAAACTAAGTTGATAAAAGAAATACAAGATAATAAGGAAGAAAATGAAAAATACATAAGTCAGCTTCAAAATGGACTTATTGAGGAAGATGAAAAAAAGGCATTTGAACAATTTAATAGTGAATTAAAACAATATACAATTTTAAGGGAAAATACTATTAAGCTTATAGATTCAAGTAATTATATTGGAGCAATTGAACAATATAAAGATATACCTAAAATTACAGATGCATTATTTAAAAGTTTGGATAAATTAATAGAAGAAAATTTAAAAGAATCTAGCACAGCTAATGATAATATTGTTTCAATATATACAACATCAACTACAATTATGACAATGCTAAGCATTGTTGGTTTTATATTGGCAATTATAATAGGATTAGTTCTAACAAAAGATATTAATACACCTCTTCAAATAATAAATTTATTTGGTGAAAAGCTTGCAAGTTATGATTTGTCTTATGATTTTAAAGTTACAAGAGGAGATGAATTTGGAAAAGCAGGAGCAGCATTATTTACAGCACAAGATAATATTAAAGAACTAGTTCAAACTATAATTGAAAATTCTCAAAATATGAGTGCTTCATCAGAGGAACTTTCAGCAACTGTTCAAGAATTAACATCAAAGGCTATAAGTGTAGATGAAGCTATAAATAATATTGCTAGAAATATGCAGGAAGCCAGCTCTGGAACAGAACAAATAAGTGCATCGATTCAAGAAGTTGATTCAAGTATTAATGTACTTTCACAAAAAGCTATGGATGGAAGCAGCAATGCAAATAGTGCTAAAGTAAGGGCTATAGAAGTTAAAAATAATAGCCAAAAAGCTTTACAGGAAGCTAAAAAAATATCTTATGAAAAACAACAAAGAATGATTAAAGTTATTGAAGATGGGAAGGTAGTAGATAATATTAAAGTTATGGCAGATACTATAGCTGACATAGCAGAACAAACTAATTTACTTGCATTAAATGCGGCAATAGAAGCAGCAAGAGCAGGAGAAATGGGAAAAGGGTTTGCTGTTGTAGCGGAAGAAGTTAAAACACTTGCAGAACAATCAGGAGAAGCAGTAAAAAATATTCAAGAAACTATAATTAAAGTACAAGAAGCTTTTAAAAATAGCATTAATACAGGAAGTGATATTTTAGGCTTTATTAATGGGGATGTAAATACACAATTTGAATCATATGAAAAAACAGGAAATCAATATTATAATGATTCTGATTTTGTAAGTAATATGTCAGAAGAAATTGCAGCTATGTCAGAAGAGGTTACAGCAACTGTTGGACAAGTAAATGAAGAAATCCAAAATATGGCTGAAGTGACCCAAAAATCTAGTGGACATGCAAAAATAATAAAAGAAACAATGAATGAAACTACACATGGGCTAGAACAAGTGGCATTAACAGCTCAAAGTCAAGCGGAGCTTGCTCAAAAACTTAATGAAATAGTACAAAAGTTTAAAATTTAAGATTATAGATAGAGTTGCTTAAAAATAAATTATCTATCGCATAATATTAATTTATAAGATCATTTACAAGATTTTAATAGAAAAATAAAAGTACTTCAAAAAAAGTAATTTGAAGTACTTTTTTTGAGTTTTATTGAGTTTTATTGAGTTTTATTTAGCATATTGACACAAATTATAAACATATGTTAGTATGATTTTAATGAAAACGATATTTTAAAAATAAATTATGTAACGTTTCACAAAGCATATAGAATAAAATGAAGCAATTAAATATCATATTAGAAAAATTACAAGATTCAAAAGTAAAAAAGCAAGAAATTATAATAAAAACTCATTGTTATTATGATTTGATAAGTTTTGGTTTTATTTAATGTTCATGAATTAAAATTAATGTAAAGGGATTTGATGTTATACATGTCAGCAACAATGAAAGATGTAGCAAAAGAAGCAGGAGTTGCACTTGGAACTGTGTCAAAAGTCATAAATAATATTCCTGTTGGTGAAGAATACAAAATAAAAGTGGATGAAGCGATTGAAAAGTTAGGATATGAAGTAGATATATATGCACGTGGAATGAAAAAACAAAAAACAGATACAATTGCACTTATCATTCCTAATTTATTAAATCCATTCTTTGCTTCTTTTGCATATTATTTAGAATTTGAACTAAGTAAACACAACTATAAATTATTATTATGCAATTCAGATGGTCATGCAGAAAAAGAAATACGCTATATTAATATGGCAAAGCAAAATAAGGTAGATGGGATTGTCGGAATAACGTATAGTGATATTGACAAAGAAGTATCTAATAATTGCAACTTTGTTTCTATTGATAGACATTTCAGCAATTCTAATATACCCTATGTTTCTTCTGACAATTATGAAGGAGGAAATATTGCAGCTGAAAAATTAATAGCGATAGGTTGTAAAAGTTTGGCTTTTATTAGAACAGGTTCAAATATATATGGAGAAACATATAAAAGAAAGATTGGATTTATTGATGCTTGTGGAAATAATAAGATAAGCTATAAAGTACTAGATTTAGTAGAACCTTTCGAAAATTTAGAAAAAGTTTGTTCGGAATTTTTAGAAGAAAACATGTCTAATGGAAAATTATTAATTGATGGTATATTTTTTAGTACAGATATTCTTGCATTAAGAATCAAAAAGATAATTGAATCTTATGGATTTAGTATTCCAAATGATATAAAGTTAATTGGATACGATGGTATTAAACTAGTTCAAGAACTTGACTATTTTATTTCAAGCATTCGCCAACCTGTTGATTTAATGGCAAAAAAATGTGTTGAAATAATTATTTCTCTAATAAATAAACAAACAGTATCTAAAATTAATTATTTACCAGTAGAATTTGTAGATGGCGGAACTACGAAATAATTAAAAATTTATGAGACAAAAAGAAGAATTATTATACAAAAAATATGAAACGTTTCAGAATGCGACAAAAGTTAGAAAGTGAAATTTAGACTTAAATTTATTGACGATAGTATTAAATTTATAAGATAAAGTGATTTTACTAAACTAAGTGACGAAGAATTATTTTTATTAACTTGAGAAAAAACTGTGTTAAATATAATTATTAGTGTGTAGTTTGAGAGTGTAGTGTGTAAAAGGAAATATTTATTTACTAAAAGTATATTAGAACCTTAAAATTAGTAGAATATATTTTTTGTTTACACGCTTATTTGGCATGCTAATTGCTATTTATATTAGTAAACAAGTAATAAAATGTAAATACTATTTTCAGTAATTATAAATACGTGCTTTGAAACTTTACCTAATAATTAAATAAAAAGATATACTACTTTGAACTGAGTAATTAGAAATCAGTACAAATTAAAACTATAGATTAAAAGAAGGTGTTAATTAATGAAACAAATTGATAAGATTTATGACTATATATTATCAAATTCTAAAGAGTTTACTAGAGAAAAATTATTAAAAATCAAAGGTTTTAGTGCTCAAGAAGTTGGAGATCATTTTGGAACGTTAAGGAGCAATGTATCAAGAGAACTTAATATTCTTTGCAGGGAAAAGAAAATAATTAAAATTAGAAATAGACCTGTTCTGTATGTTGATAGAGAGCAATTTATAAAAATATTAAATGCAACACTAAATGATGATTGTGATGAAATTATAGAAATTAGTGATTTTATTGGCAATGCATCAGATACTAAACAAGAAGATAAATCACCTTTCAATTCTTTAATTGGTTATAATACAAGTTTAAAAAATCAAATAGAACAAGCTAAAGCTGCTTTGTTATATCCACCAAATGGTCTTCATACATTAATAATTGGTAGTACAGGTGTTGGTAAAAGTTTGTTTGCAAATATGATGTATGAATATTATAAACATATAAAAGAATTACCTGAACATCCACCATTTATTATATTTAATTGTGCAGACTATTGTAATAACCCTCAACTTCTTTTATCTCATATATTTGGTCATGTTAAAGGTGCCTTTACAGGAGCTGAAAAAGAAAAGGAAGGTATAGTTGAAAAAGCTGATGGAGGTATATTATTTTTAGATGAAATACATAGATTACCTCCAGAAGGTCAAGAAATGGTTTTCTATTTTATGGATACAGGTAATTATAATAAGCTTGGAGAAACCGATAGGCATCGCAAGGCAACTGTATTGTTAATTGGAGCTACAACAGAAGATCCGAATTCTACTTTACTTAATACATTTATTAGAAGAATTCCTATAACTATAAATATTCCTGCTTTTGAAGAAAGACCTATAGATGAAAAGATAGAATTAGTAGAATATCTGATTTCGAAGGAAGCTCAGAGAGTAAATAAAACTATCAAAATTTCGTCAGAAGCTATGAAAGCTCTAATAGGCAGTACTACATATGGAAATGTTGGACAATTAAAATCCAATATACAGTTAGTTTGTGCAAAAGGCTTTTTTAATTGTATTAATACCAATAAAGATATTGAGATAAATTTATCACTATTACCTCCAAATATAAAAAGTGGAATACTAACTTTTGGAAATCAAACTAAGGATAATACAACTACGTGGAATATAATACCTAACAGTATTACCATTAAACCTGATGGTAATAAAACATTTTTAGAAACAGATGATTACAAAACACCATTTAATATTTATAACATAATAGAGAATAAAACTTCTCTTCTTCAAGAAGAAGGGATGAATGATGAAGAGATAAAGAGTTTTATAACTACAGATATTAATATTCATTTAAAACAGTATTACGATAGGTTTAAGAATGATGCAAATCGTAGAGAAGGACTATTAAAGATTGTTGATAAAGATATTGTTGATTTTGCAGAAAAAATAAAAATATTAGCTGAAAATAGATTAAATAAAAAACTAAATGAACGATTTATTTATGCTACAAGTCTTCACTTTAGTGCATTATTTAATCGTATTAAGAAAAATACTGTTGCTTTTACGTCAAATATTGATTTATCAATACCAATTGAAAGTAAAGAGTATGAGGTGGCTAAAGAAATTCATAAACTTATAGAAGAGAAATTTAATCTTAGTATACCTAATATAGAAATTGAATATTTAGCATTACTTTTGAATTCAATACAAGAATCATCTTCTCTAGAAAGAGTGGGGATTGTAGTAGCTGCACATGGTTCAAGTATTGCTACAAGTATGGTTGGTTTAGCTAAAAAACTTTTTGATGCTGATAACATTTTAGCAGTTGATATGCCTCTTGAAATGGCTCCTTCTGACATTTTAGAAATTGTTATTGAAAAGGTAAAAGTAGTTAACGAAGGTAAAGGCGTTCTACTTTTAGTTGATATGGGATCTCTAAATAGTTTTAGTGATGTTATTACTGAAAAAACTAATATTATTACTAAAAGTGTTGATATGGTATCTACTCCATTAGTATTAGAAGCTGTTAGAAAATGTTCTGTTTGCGATACAGATTTAAATTCTGTGTATTCATACTTACTTACTGATTTTAGGGGATATACTAATAGTATAACTGCACAACTGCCTCAAGAAAAAAAACAACGTGAAAGAGTTATAATTACTATTTGTTCTACTGGAAAAGGTGCAGCAATTAAGCTTAAAGAATTAGTAGAAAATGTTACGAATAATATTGGCTCTGAAAATATTAATATTATTTCACTTGGATTGAACAATTTAACTAAAGTTATTAGTGATATTTCTGAAGAAAGTAATATTTTAGCTATTATAGGGATTGCAAACCCTAATCTTGGGATACCTTTTATATCAATAGAGCAATTGATTGACGGAACTGGAGAAAATATTTTAATAAGCATTATAAAAGGTAAAACGATTCAACCTATTGTTAATAGAGGAGAAACACAAATAATTTTTAAGAATCTTTGTATACAAACTCTTGCTGAATTTATAACATTTCTTAATCCTAAAAAAATATATTCTTTATTAGATGAATTTGTGAATTTAATTGAAAAATCAGTGAATATAAATTTTGAAAATCCTGTTAAATTAAGAATTATGTTTCATGTTGCATGTGCACTAGAAAGAATGCTTCTAAACAATGGATTAATATATGAGGAGGGTAATTTAGAAGTTCATAAACAAAGTATAGAATCATTAAAAGAAGCTAGTTTAATTTTTAAAAATGCATTATCAATAAATTTAACAGCTGATGAGATATATTATATTGCTGATATTATAAATGCATGTTAATTCGCTAAAGTTAAGGAACTGAAAGAAAATAACAAGTTAAATATGAGATGCCTATTTTCCAATAGAGAAAATAGATTATCATGTTGACTTGTTATTCTTTTTTATGTGTCTAAAGAAAAAACTGTGTTAAATAGAATTATAAGTGTGTGATTTAAGAATTTAGAATGTAAAACAAAACATTCAGTTATTAAAGAATACTTGGAAAGCTTACATCACAATAATATATGTACATTTACACGCTTATTTGGCATGGTAATTGCTATATAATTTAGTATACAAACAATATATGGAGTAGTGAAAGGATGATGAAATAATGATCTCAGTAATAATAGGTACGCATGGTACATTTTCAGAAGAAATTCTTAAATCAGCAGAAATGATTTTTGGATCTCAAGAAAATGTGGGTAGCGTTACTTTTAAACCTGGTGAAGGAGTAGAAAACCTAATAGAAAAATATAACGAACTTATAAGTAAATTAGATTGCACAGATGGAGTTTTATTTATGGTAGACCTTTTTGGAGGTAGTCCATTTAATGCAGCTAGCCTTATTGCAATGAAGCATGACAATATGGAAATTGTAACAGGAGTTAATCTTCCTATGATTTTAGAAACTTTAGGAAGTAGAGATTTTTCAAGCTTATCAGAATTATTAGCAATTGCAGAAAATTCAGGTAAAGAAGCAATAAGAGTTTTAACTAAAAATATTGAAACAGATATAGAAGATGAAATAATATAGAAATCTCAAACAGATATAAAAAAATTATATGTAATTTTATAGAAAACAAATATAAATTTAAAAAGTGAGGTATAAGGAATGGAAATTAGTTTTGTAAGAATAGATGACAGATTAATACATGGACAAGTTGCAACAGTTTGGACAAAAGATAGTGGATGCAATAGAATAATGGCTTGCAGTGATGAAGTTGCAGCAGATGATTTAAGAAAGCAATTAGTAATTCAAGTAGCACCTCCAGGGATTAAGGCATACGTACTCCCAATTGCAAAAGCAATTGAAGCATATAACAATCCTAAATTTGATAGTTTTAAAACCTTATTTTTATTCACAAATCCTACAGATGTACTTAGGATGGTTGAAGGTGGAGTAGATATTAAATCTGTAAACGTTGGTGGTATGTGCTATAAAGAAGGCACAAAGCAAATTACTAATGCATTATGTGTAAGTGAAACTGACATTGAAGCGTTTAAAAAGCTTAATGAAAAAGGTATTGAACTAGAAATAAGAAAGTTAGCAAAAGACAACAAGATTAATATGATGGATAAATTAAAAGAGTTAAAACTTATCTAGATATAAAATCAAATTTTTATATAATCAAAATTAGAAAGAGGGGAATTTATAAATGAGTACTTTACAGTTAATTTTATTAGTAATAGTTGCAGCAATTGCTGGTATGGGTAGTGTTCTTGATGAAGCACAATTTCACAGACCATTAGTTGCATGTACATTAGTCGGACTTGTATTAGGAGATATTCAAACAGGAATTATATTAGGTGGAACACTTGAAATGTTAGCATTAGGATGGATGAACGTTGGTGCAGCAATGGCACCAGATGCAGCTCTTGCTAGTGTAATTTCAGCAATACTTGTAATTGTTGGAAAGCAATCAATTGGAGCAGGTATAGCAGTAGCAATTCCAATTGCAGCAGCAGGGCAAGTGCTTACTATATTTGTAAGAACAATAACAGTATTTTTCCAACACTTGGCAGATAGTTATGCAGAAAAAGGTAACACTAGAGGAATTGAAATGTGTCACTTGTTAGGATTATCACTTCAAGGAATTCGTGTAGCTGTACCAGCTGCAATAGTAGGGGTACTTGCAGGTACAGATGCAGTAAATGCAGCACTTGCAGCCATTCCACCAGTAATTACAAGAGGACTTCAAGTATCAGGTGGATTTATAGTTGTTGTAGGATATGCAATGGTAATTAACATGATGAATATTAAGTCATTAATGCCATTTTTCTTTATTGGATTCTTAATTGCAGCATTTACTGGTGTTAACTTGATTGGTTTTGGAGCAATAGGTCTTATTTGTGCAATCTTCCATATTCAATCAATAGCTAAAGAAGGTAAAGTCGCGGTAGCAGGTGGTCTTGATGATATTGACGATTCAGAATTAATGTAAATTAGAAAAGGAGGATATGATGATGAGTGAAAAAAAATTAAATAGAAGTGATATAGTTAGCATGTTTATTCGTTCAAATTTCCTATTAGGATCATTTAACTTTGAAAGAATGCAAGCAATAGGATTTTGCGTAACTTTAATACCTGCCCTAAAGAAATTATATAAGGGTGATGAATTAAGTGAAGCACTTAAAAGACATTTAGAATTCTTTAACACACAACCATTTATGGCTACTCCAATTATGGGTATAACAGCAGCTATGGAAGAACAAAGAGCAAATGGTGCTGATATTAGTGAAGCATCAATTAGTGGTGTTAAGATTGGACTTATGGGACCTCTTGCTGGAGTTGGAGATCCAATATTCTGGGGAACTTTAAGACCTGTACTTGCAGCTTTAGGTGCTGGACTTGCACTTACTGGAAGCATTATTGGACCATTAATTTTCTTCTTAGGATTTAATGCAATAAGACTTGCAACAAATTGGTATGGTATGTTTTATGGATATGAAAAAGGAACTCAATTAGTTTCTGATATGTCAGGAAATAAACTAAGATATCTTACAGAAGGATCTTCAGTACTTGGGTTACTAGTTATAGGTGGTCTTGTTTCGAAATGGACAAGTATTAATATACCATTTGTTCTTTCTAAATACACACAATCTGATGGAAAAGAAGTTGTTACAACTGTTCAAAGCGTATTAGACAGCTTAATGCCAGGATTAGTTCCACTTTTATTAACATTTGCATGTATGTATTTATTAAAGAAAAAAGTAAATCCATTATTAATCATATTTGGATTATTTGCAATAGGTATTTTAGGAGTTGCTTTAGGTATATTACAATAACCTTAAGTTTAACCTGGGACTTATTTAAAAACTATAGTATAAACCAAACCAATTTTTATAATAAAATAGCATAGATTGCCGAATTATAATAGATTGAGATATAAATCTATTATATTATAATCGGGAGATCTATGCTATCACATTAATGAAACCATATGGAAAATCTAATCACAAAGTAAACGTTATCTAAAACGAGAAGGTTTTTATAATACAGTAAATTCATATGAGGTCTTTAATAGAAGTACAAAATGTAAATTACTTAAAAATTATATTTATAAGATTATTAATTCATTTAAGGAATAAAAAAGATAAACAT
>Ga0209281_1000387_pt1 | contig 69665 bp, 77 predicted proteins | sample MedtruBG_FD_187514 | JGI IMG/M metagenome (GOLD analysis project Ga0209281, IMG submission 187514) | Root nodule microbial communities of legume samples collected from California, USA - Medicago truncatula BG (SPAdes) (version 2) | ecosystem: Host-associated > Plants > Roots > Nodule | place... | reverse complement strand
CATTGTCTTGAACCTCCGAAGTGAAGAGGCTAAGATAATGTTGTCTACGCATTACATTGAGCCTCAGGTTGATTGATAAAAAAATCACTTGGGGCTTTTTGCTGTCTGCTACCTGCCGAAGCCTGAAGCAGACGGCTTCAGGCACCCGACTGAATATTAACATTTATTTATCTGTGGGCGTAGCCTCACATTTCCTTCCCATCACTATGTTTCTCAACGGATCAGTTGTTCCTGCAGGGTTGCTGATCGCGGTTGCTCAACTCTTTATGTTTATGACTGCAGTCTCCTACATTTCAGCATCTCAAATCCTGACGCCCTTTTTTCGCAAGGTTGGTATATACCCTGAAATTCGCACTGTATCGCATCGGGCGCGCTTTTATCTGAAAGTTGAGTTACTGGTCATGGTGGGTGGTTTAAATCGATTGTGGTGCGTTATACGAAGACGTTTTTTTGAAGTGATTGTATGGATTATGGCGTTAAGTAACTAAACAATCATTGATTTATTGGTTGTTGATTCTTGTTATTACATTGATGGTTGATTAACGTTGATTGCTAAATAATCATCTTCACGCTGAACTGTTGGATATGGTGCAGAACTGGAGAAGAAAAAATGAGCATACCTGAGAATCGGCGGTTGTCCGCCCTGCAGAAAAAAATTTTGATACTGGCGTTGGCGGCTGAATCGCGTTACCCGGGACCGTTACCCACGAAAGATATTGAGCGGATGCTGGAGAGCGCCGGCGATCGCCCGGTATATACCTCCTCTGTTCGCCAGTCCTGTCACCTGCTGGAAGCCTCCGGTCTGGTACGAACCCTGCGGGCGCGTAATCTGCAGCTGGCTGTTGAGTTGACCGGAAAGGGGCGGCTGGCTGCAGTCCCATTGCTTGACGCTGAATCTCAGGCCGAAAGAGAACGGCAGCGGCAGTCAGAATGCAGGATCCTGCCGTTTCGTTTACCCGAGGCTGACCCCCGGGACTTAGCTGTGACCATCAATGGGCAGTCGTATATTGCTTGCCTGGGGGCTTTTGTTGTGCGGCTGGATGGAACCGTGAGCCTGGCGTTATGGCGTGAAAACGGTGAGCGAGTGCAGCTGGATGGGGATGCTCTTCAGGTAGCTGAATGGTATCAGGTTTGTCATGGTGCCGGATTACCGGTGAGAATGCAGGTTAATGACGGTGCAGGTATGCTGTAGTGGCCGCTTTAAAAATTCAGGACACAATTTATGCAGAACTCAACACTATTACCTCTGACTGGCCAGTCAGGCCATATGGCATGGTGCGGCCTGGTGGCGTTGCATCTGGCCCGGCAGGATAACCTGGTGATATCTGATGCCCAGGCGAATCTTTTCCTGACCCGCTGGTTGTCTGCGGCGCAAAAACAACGGCGTTTTCCCCGGGCAGTGGCTCAGGATATGGAATGGCTGCTGAAGCAGGGGCGAAAGCTGGGCGTGAATGCCGGGTTGCCCGAAAAGCTGGGTTATTTGTGGCGCTCCTGCTCCGGCCCGCTCTCAGAGCAGAATGACCTGTTCCGCCTGACGTTTGCTCTGGAGACGGCAAAAACGCTGCACTGGGGCCGCCAGCTACTCAGAGAACGGGAGTGGTCAGGACGTCATGCCGTGGCACTCAATCCCCTCGCCAACAGCATCTATATGCTCCGCGCCTCGCTGGACCTGGCTTTCGATAAAGATGGCCGCCAGATTACTCCCCTCATGATAAAACTGACCGGATGTGTGGCTGACTTTCTTGCCTTGCTTGAGCGCTGTGGGTGGTCTGCGCAAGCGGATGTTTCGCAGCCAGCACTATACAGACTGCAGGTGATACCGATGCCTGCAGATGAACCGGTATGACATACCGTTTTCACGCTGGTATAGCAACGACAGTTGTTCGTCGGGCTGGGTTTTTTTATCCTTAAATAGTACATATGAACCTCATATGTGTTCTATATGCCATCTAAAATAAGCGTGGACGCTGAGGGTTACTTATCTTTGATGTGTTTATGTTGTTTATCATCTCCTTCTGAAGTGTTTATGTGTCATTAACTTGTATTTACAATGATGCGCCCACGTGATAATGTTCTTTACGTGTTATATATAATCCATTTCTATGATGCCTGTTTCTGGCGTCAATTAAACAGTTCTGTCCACATGTAAGGGGTTTGTGATGCGTATTTATATTGATGACGGCTCTACTAACATCAAGCTGGCATGGAAAGACGAAAGCGGTGCGATAAAGACGTTCATCAGTCCGAACAGCTTTAAGCCAGAATGGTCGCTGAATTTGTTTGATGACGGCCAGTCGTCAAACTATGTGATTGAGGGGGAGAAGTTCTCCTTTGATCCCGGCAGTGCTGATGCAGTGGTCACAACGGAAACACGCTATCAGTACAGCCAGGTCAATACCGTGGCCATTCACCATGCCCTGCTGCAGTCCGGTATCAAGCCGCAGGCCGTAGATGTTGTGGTGACGTTGCCGTTGTCTGAATATCTGGACGCAGACTTTCAGCCGAATGCTGTGAACATTACGCGCAAAAAAAGCAGCGTGAAGAGAGAAGTTGCTCTGCAGGGTAACAAACCGGGTTTCACCATTGGTAAAGTGTCCGTGCTGCCAGAGAGCATTCCAGCTGGCTTTAACCTCCTGACCAGCCTGAAAGACGATGATTCACTGTTGATTGTAGACCTCGGCGGTACCACGCTGGATGTGTCACATGTCCGCAGCAAAATGTCCGGGATCACCAATACCTGGTGTGATCCCAAAATCGGCGTCTCAATTGTGACCAATGGCATCAAGAATGCAATGGCAGCCGACACGCGCATCAGCTCGCTGCAGGCGGACAACATGATTATTCACCGTCAGGATAAAGCCTGGATTGAGCACCGCCTTCCCGATGACAAACTGCGGCAGGCATTCATTTCCACCTTTGCTGAAAAGGAACGTATTCTGACACATCGCGTTGTTGACGCTCTGGAGCGTTTCAGCGGATTTACCCACGTGATGTGCGTGGGTGGTGGGGCTAAACTCATTTCAGACGCCGTTAAAAAGGCAACCAGCGTGCAGGCCGACCGCTTCTTTACGAGCGAGGAGCCGCAGTTTGACCTCGTTCTGGGCATGTTTGAAATGATGGGAGGCAGCAACAATGAGTGATGAAAGTAAGCCGCGTAAGATCGCGTTTAACCTGTACCCGGAAGAGCAAGCCGGGGACAAGTTAGCGAGTGATCTGCTGGATAATATACGCCTCAAGGAGCGGGGGCGTGCCATGCGTGCATTTCTGCTGACCGGGGCGGCGATGGCTGCCATCGATCCCCGATTGCCTAATCTAATTTCCGAACTGGCGACCGGGGACGTGACCCTGCAGGATATTCAGCGCATCATCAGCAGTGTGATCCCTGAAGCGTTTGCCCCCGATGATGCGATGGTGCGGGCGGTACTGGTCCGCCTGAATCATCAGAGGGGAGAAGATGACACCTCCCCGCCGAAGACACCTGAACCGGCAGACAAGAGTTTCCAGGAAACCCGCAATAACGCGCTGAAAATGTTCCCTGACGATGGGAACTGAACTGAGGTGGTCCGGGCATTTTAGCCCGGGCTTCTGCTGAAGCCCCCGCGCATTGAGCGCGGGTACTTCAGGAGCCCGCCAGCGGGTGCTCTGCCCGGGAGGAAATATGCATACGATTCAGAATGTCGAGGAGGCTGTCCTGCTGTTTTTTTCGGGGCATGCTGTTCAGTAAATTTTCTGTGCTCAGTGCCAGAGTTGCCAGCGCAATGAACCGTTTTACCTGGTCCGAATTCTCGTAGTCCTTGTATGTCCTGAGGCAGACACCCAGTTCCTCTGCGGCCATATCACGGGACCAGCCCAGGCTTTTTCTCCACAAACGTAGATCATATCCAGTCATCTAAATTATTCCGAATAAGTGCAATAATTGCACTTATTTTAAATGATAAATTTAATTTTTGAATGGTTAATAAAGTGAAAAAAATGCACTTTATTTTCATTTATCTCTCCAGCTCTTGCTGATGTTTGCCCCCTGGCGCTTGCAGCTGCCGTCCCGGCAGCGCCGCTTTCACTGGCCGCTCCTGGCGGCCGCTAAGGAAAGCCGGTGAACCGGCTTTTTCGGCGTCCACTTTCATCTCATTGTCAGCGGCGTTCACTTTTGCTGTGACTGACGCTGCCCTGTCCCGGTCCGTAAACAAGGGTCGGCTGAAGCCTGATGCCTGCACCCGTTCGCACTCCCTCCCGCTGGTCAGTCGCTTGCGCTGCGGCTTTGTCATCCCCCTTGTTTTCGTCCCCGATGGAACAGGGCGGTCATGTGTCACCGCAACGTGCTCCCCGCCTTCCGGACAAAAGGAAAAAGGGGACACCGGAAAGAAGCCGAAAGGCGCAAACCCACAGAGGAATTGACTGATGAGCAATATGGTTTTTTGGCCCCAAAACTCCACCCGTGCTGACTGGCGCGAAGCCTTCCTGGTGGAGGGTATTTACCGTGCCAGCCCGGATGCCAATGGCTGGACGCTTGAGCAGTTGAATGCGAACGGCGGGAACTTCGAACTTGTCTCCGGGGAGGAAGCCTGGCAGCGCTACAGCGCCCGCTTTATCCGTCCGGTCATGGAGACGAATGCAGAGCATTACAACGATATGCTGGAAGTTCTGCCCCCGCTGGACTGGCATATCGGAGGCTATGCCCACTCGTTCAAAATGATGGAAATGACCTGCGGGGATGTGACCGGGATTTTTGCGAAGTACGGCGATCGTTATTTTGAGCTGGTCGATCACGTCACGCTGACGCATCAGGAAATCATTGAAAAAGTTAAGGCGTTTATCAGCGCTGAAGAAATTGCCGGGTAAGCGGCAATAAAAAAAGCAGAGCCACCGGCTCTGCTTCTTCATCCCGGTCTGTTCGCGCACCCGCGTATCTGCCGCAAAACACTCCCGACAGAGGAGATTTCTCCGCATCTGAGTGAGCTGGCGCAACACATTGCCCGCAACAACGGCAAAACTCCCGTCCATATTCCGGCCCTGAATTGTGCGGAGTGGGGACACCTGCTGCGTTCCCTTGAGACAGCCAGAGGCTGGGCTTAACTCAGACCGCCCCGGCTACGGGGCGGTTTTTCAGCATAACCTTTGACTGGTGATTATCGGTCAACTACCGCCCGGTTATGCCGGGCTTTTTGTTACCCGATCAGCTGACAATTCCGGGCAACTTTGCCATCGCCGGGCTTGCAGCAGGCTTGCGCCTGCGCCGCCCCGACAGACGTCGCCTCACGACGCCTGCAAGGAAACGGGCTTTGCCCGCCACGTCTTTCCGGTGTTCCCTTTTTTATTCCTGAGCCGCCCCGGTTTGCCTCTGCCGTGAAAGACACTGCCCCGTCCCGCGCCCGCCGCAAGGGTGAAGGCTAAAGCCCGCAGTCCTCACCCGTTCGCACGCCTTCCCGATGGTCAGTCGCTTGCGCTGCGGCCTGCGGCTGCGCCCCTGCATCGGTCACTTATGGGCCGGGCCGGTCATTTCATCACGGCAGTGGCCCCCCGCGACGGTGAATCACCTTCAAAAAGGCCACACCGGAAGAAAGTCCTTTTACATTCACTCAGGAGTCTCCTTATGACCCGTTTATCATCCATATTTCGCGCTGCAAATGTCATCCGTAAAGAACGTGCGCTGACCAACGATGAACTGATGCGCTATGTACCGAGTGTTTTCTCTGAAGAGAAGCATGAATCCCGCAGCGACCGTTACACCTACATTCCCACCATCATTCTGCTGGACAATTTACGTCAGGAAGGATTTCAGCCCTTCTTCGCCTGCCAGACCCGCACCCGGGATGTCGGAAAGCGTGAGCACACAAAGCATATGCTTCGCCTGCGTCGTGAAGGCCAAATCGCAGGTCAGGAAGTGCCGGAAATTATTCTCCTGAACAGCCACGACGGAAGCAGTAGCTACCAGATGATACCTGGCATGTTCCGGTTCGTTTGCATGAACGGGATGGTTTGCGGCCAGACCTTCGGTGAAATTCGTGTGCCGCACAAAGGAGATGTGGTCGGGCAGGTCATAGAGGGCGCCTATGAGGTTCTGGATATCTTCGACAGCGTTATTGAATCGAAAGAGGAAATGAAGAGCATTGCTCTGGATAAGGACGAGCAACGAATCCTGGCAGAGACAGCGCTCAACTGGAAATATGATGACAAAGGAGAAGGCAGGCATATCCCTCTGGTGCCGGATGATGTCCTCAACGTTCGTCGTGATGAAGACCGGGCCAATGACCTGTGGACGACGTATCAACGTGTGCAGGAGAATCTGACGAGGGGCGGATTGTGGGGAAAAACAGCGAAAGGAAAATTTCAACGTACCCGCCCGGTAAATGGCATTGATGGCGATGTGAAGCTTAACCGGGCATTGTGGGAAATGGCCGAAATGATGAAGAAACTTAAATCCTGATGATGAAGAAAGGGCGCTGAGGCGCTCTTTATTTTTATGCCTGGCAACGGCAAGATGAATGTCCCAGAAACATTCGAATGATGGTTGCCAGACATAAATCCGTAAACTCAATTATCTGATGAGGCATCATCACTATTTTCTGAAGCTGCATCCTTGTCCTTACCAGCCTCTGATTTTTTTCTGCCTGCCGTCGAGCGTTTCAGTGAAAATTTCTTTTGCGGAATGATTTCGCGAATCGCTTTCACTCCCACAGAAAAACCGGCGGTTTCGAGAGCGCTGCGAATGTCCTCCACGGTGTAGCCCTTATCGTTATAGAGGCTGACTATCTGGGCTTTCAGTTCAGACAGTACATCTGACTTTGTTAATCTCGCTGTTTTCAGGTCAGGTAAACTCTCCAGTTTCGATTTCACCTGAATAACGTCATCCTGTGTAAAAAATTTCTGGCCTGCCATATACCATCCTCTGAATTATCGTGTTCTACAGCTGTGTGCAAATCATACCCCATCGATTCAATTTTGAACAAAATTTTCCGCACATCACCAGAAAACCTCGCGCCTGCCCTACGGAAAGTATAAAATGCAGCCACAGACCGAAAAGAAGCAAAGAATGAGGGACAGGAACCTGATTGTAGCACCGCCGCCAAGGCGACGCTCCTCCAATCAACCCTGGTCAGGGCTCCGCCCCGACACCCTGATGAGTGCCATTCTGGCAAACTGGTGATTACAGGCAGGGTTAAAGGTCTATGAGTAAAAGCGAAAGCCGGCTTAAAACAGCGCTTCTTCCCAGCGTTCGGTGTTACCCGGAAGAGAAGCAGCAAATCAAAGATTCAGCCGCTGCGGCAGGGATAAGTGTAGGGGAGTTTATGAGGCGGAGTGCTCTGGGAAGGCGGATCACCGCCAAAACAGATAACACCTTAAAAAAGGAACTCTTGCGTCTCGGTGGGCTGCAAAAACATCTTTATCTGCAGATGCGGGAAGGAATGTCCACAGAGTTAAGCAAAGCGTTTGCGGATACTCTGGTTTCCATTCGGGTAGCCATCAATGCACTGGATCTGGATATTGATACGCGTGAAAGGAGCGATGCAAAATGATTTCCATTGTTAAACCAACCAAACCTTTTGAGCAGCTGACCACTCAATTATTCACGTGGAAGTCGGGGAGAAGAACCGAAGACAGGTTTAATAAATCTGAGATTATGGCAACAACCGGGCGGGTTCTCCGCGAAGAATCCTCTTTTGTCGAAGGGCCACAGATGCTCAGCAATGGTGCCCTGTATGCAACAAATTGTGTTTCGCTGTCAACGGCAGCTGCAGAGATGAAGGCGACGGCTAGTTGTAACACCAAATGCACCATACCGGCATTCCCGTTCCTGTTGTCATGGGATGCAAATGAACATCCATCAAATGATGAAGTCATTAGCTGTATCAATCGCTGTCTGAATCATCCTGGCATGGACGAACACCAGTATATTTACGGCGTATTCCGTCCGGAAGGACGCATCTATGCCCGCGTCATCGTTAACCGGGTTCACCCTGTCACTTTTAAAGCCGCAAGTATCTATAACAGTGTTTTTACTCTGCGTGATGCATGTAGTCAGGATAATGCATGAACGTGATCGTCCCTAAAAAACGTAAAGATGGTAAATCCAGTTTTGTAAAACTGGTGACCTATATCTCTGTGCGTGACGATAAGCAGTACGATGAAACCCTGTCACCCGACATGCCATTTGTCCGTCCGGGCCGCTCAAAAGAAGTTATCTTTGACCGGCTAGTGGATTACATCAGCCGTACTGCACTCCCTACGGGTGAGCACGTTATCGAAATGTTCCCTGATGGTCGCCAGCAGGTGTATTTTGATAACGTGGCTTGTGAGACCAATTGTTTTTCGCTGGATACCGCTGCAGCTGAAATGAACATGGTTGCAGAAGAAAATGTCCGAAAGAAAGATCCGGTTTACCACTTCTTTCTTTCCTGGCGTGAAGAGGATTCTCCGAAAGATGCTGACATTTTTGATGCGGCCCGGTATTGCCTGGAACAAATTGGGATGGCTGAACATCAGTTTGTCACCGCCATTCACAGAGACACGGATAATGTGCATTGTCATGTCGCGGTGAACCGGGTGAATCCTGCCACATTTATGATGGCCGACAAGTATTACGCACTGGATACACTGCAGCAGTGCTGTCGCCGGCTGGAGCTTAAATATGGCTGGACACCGGACAACGGTAGCTGGGTACTGGATGATAACCAGCAGCTGGTTCGGGCTAAAATGCGGTACCAGAAGGCTCCTCGTGGCGCTGCCACGCTCGAGCATTTTAGTGACAGAGAAAGTCTTTTCAGTTTTGCGGTCACGCACTGTCGCAAGGATATTAACGCCCTGTTTAAAGATAAATCGGCGACATGGCCACGTATCCATGCTGTTCTGAATCGGGCCGGCCTGGTCCTTGAACCACAAGGCGGTGGGCTGGTTGTGCGTGATGCTTTCAGCCCACAACAGCGCCCCATCAAAGCGTCGAGGTTGCATACTGGTATGACGCTTTCACGGCTGGAGCCGTTAATCGGGACGTTCGCTGTCACGGCGCATCCACCGGTGAAAGTGCCGGGTAAGAATATACATGCGGCCTATACCGACACGCTGCATGTTCGTGACAGAGGTGCCCGTGAAGAACGCCGGGTAGCGAGGGCGGAAGCTCGCCTGGATTTCCGTGCCCGTTACCAGGAATATAAAAAATCCTGGGTGAAGCCCGATCTCCATGCAGCAGACCGGTTCCGTGCGATAGCGGGGGCGTTCCGCGACCAGAAGTCGCGCATCCGCCAGGTGGAGCGCGATCCGTTGATACGCAAACTGATGTATCACGTTGTGGAATTTGAGCGGGAAAAATCGATGGCAGCGCTGCGTATTCAGCTAAAGGCTGAACGTCAGAGACTGCACGAGGATGGGAAGCTGAGGCCGATGAGTTACCGGCAGTGGACTGAGCAACAGGCGCTTACGGGAGACCAGGCCGCCATCAGCCAGCTGCGGGGATGGGCTTATAAGGAAGGACGGAAGAACCGGACCCCGGTGGAAGCTAACACGCTTATTTTTTGTGCACCGGCTGATGATACGCGCATGCTTAAGGCTGATGATTATCAGGTCCGGCTGCATCGTGATGGGGCAGTAGTATACAGTCGTCACGGGAAGGATGCCATTATCGACAGAGGGGACAGTATTGAGGTTCGTGATCCATATGCTGATAACGACTTCAACACAGGAACGGCCGTGGATATGGTGGGGTGGAAATCGCGGGAGCGGGTGGTGTTCAGCAAGGAGGAGGGGGAGTTTCCTTATGCGGCCGGCGATGCGGTGGCCAGACATAACTTCAACTTCCCTGACAGTCTGATTGTGCCCGGAGACCAGGGGCAGTACGACTATACACTGAACGTCTACAATCAATTGCGGGCAGAGCAGTATCGGCAGCAGACTCAGGGTTATGAACATGTTGAACGCTGGCAGGATGAGGATGAACACCGGCCGCCTGCCGGAAGCTCGTTTAAGCCCTGATGAATTTCAGATACAAAAAAACCACCTTTAAGGTGGTTTTTTTGTGCCGGTCAGGTTAAGCGGCCTTTCCGGCAGGCTTCGTTACCAACGTAACGCAGGCGCATTCACAACCAGTATTGTGTGCTGCCTGTCCTTCACTGTCAAGTGAAGTGCCTGTTCCGCCTGTATTCATGTACAATCGCGTCGGGCCTTGCCGCCGCCTTAAGCAAGCGGGCACCGGTTTCAGGTGATGAGTTTCCAGCGGCCGTAAACGCAGGCGCATTCACGTGCTTGCATTCATGGCGATATCGCCGGTGGTGTTGTCGTGAAGCGGTCTGAGCAAGGACCGCGCAATGAAACGGTACATTTGTATCCTGATCGTTGTATCTGGTGCGTTGTTGTCATCCGGGAACGGAGGCTGGAGTATCTCCGGTAACTCTATTTCGGTGACAATCAACACAGCAGGCAAGTAAGCCAGGTAACCGCCCCCGTTCCACTCAGAGCGAGGGGCGGTTTTCCTTTTGTAATCTAACTTTATGGTAGTGATAAAAAACCGCCACAAGGACGGTTTACGGGTATTGAGCTGATTTATGGCTGCCAGCCTGTGATAAGGGAGCCGGGTTTTAGTCGCTGCAACAAAGCGTGTTGATCACGTGATTAAAGACTTCCTCTGAACCCAGCAGGTCATTATGTTTCATTCTGGACACTTCAATATTGGTTGCCCCGGAAAGCAGTGTGCTTGTAGGCGGAGAAATTTGCTCATCGCCGGCAGACCAGATGGTGGTGTATTTTGTGGGGCCGGGTGTTTCTGTCTCCTGGTTCAGGTGTGAAACCACCCATGAACCTGGCGTCATATCCTTACATCCCTGGTCCCACAATGCACAGAGGTAGCCCAGCGACGTGCCATGATTGGGACCGGCAAGGGATATCCAGTTACGAACAATCTGAGTGCCGCCGTCAAACTTGATGAACCAGCGTGTCGGGAGCGACCCCAGAGAATGGGCTACGATATCCACCTGCGTTGCTCCGGTATCGCGAAGAACCCCCTGTATGTACTGACTGAACTCGCCGGAAAGCACTTCGTTAGTTGACTTTGAGGTATCATAATTCCAGCCAAAGAGTAGGGTATCCGGATATCCATGCTGAACCAGCGCGGCTTTCAGGCTTCCCCACACGCCGGAATCGGCATTTCTGCCATGAACAAGTACGACCGGAAGTTTTACCACCGGGTTTATCACTGGTTTCATACTCATGGTGTTAATATTCATGGCTATGTCGGGCAGGCTCAGCTCAGCGTTAATACCATCCACGTAAATGATATTCGGGAAGCAATTCTGGCTGCATGCTGGCAATAGTTTTTCAGCAAGAACGGCATTCGCTTTTTCGGCCATATCAAGGATACTGTCGCATTGCCCCAGACCACAGGTGATCGCCTGGACCGTTGACTGGGTCAGCGTCCAGGACAGCAGGAAAAGCGGATCATCGGGTGTTTGTCGCTGAGCCTGCATTTTACCCAACTGATCGGATATCATTTCATTCAGATCGTTTGTGTTGGCGTAAACGTTATAAATCGCGAGCTGGTCCGGAGAGTAGAAGCCCTGGCTCGCAAACGCGCTGATATCAATGTTACTGCCAGAGGGATCAACAATGATGATGACTGCGGCCTCTTTATCCCCGATAAATGAATTGAGCGTCAGCTGGCTTAAGTCACTGGTCAGGAGAACTTTCAGGTGGTTCATTTTTTCCTGAATTTGAGTCAGCAATGTATTCCACTGGGCCTGATTGAAAGGAGAGTACTTGCTGTTTCCTGCATCTGTATCCAGATCATGAGACAGGTTGAGAATAACCAGTTCCGGGTTATCCTGGGTATAGGTATTAACGTCGTCGATAAGCGATGTCAGGGACTGTCCGTTGGCTCCCTGCCATGTTTTCACCCCGAGGAAATTCAGCTCCGTGTAATGGCCAGTATAAAACTTGCCGTTGTGAATTACGGGTCGAATATCAAAATAGCGAGCACCGGCCTGTAACTGTCCCAGCATCATGGCTGTCTGTGTTACGGTGTTACAGGGAGCCGCAAATGCAGTTCCCGGCACGAAGGTACCCATACCGGTATCATGTGTGCCTGGCATACAAATTTGTCGCAGGGTTTTATTTCCCAGAGCAGGAAGGTTATTACTCATCCACGAAGAATTCAGAGTTGTCATTTTTTACCCTATAGTTATCACTGTTTAGCTGATGGTAATCAGAGCGGGAAATATAAAACACTGGAGGCTATCTGAAATTAATTAAATATCGTCAGGTGGTCTGTTATTTTAATAGAGTTATGGGGATTACCCTTAATTAAGGGCCGTCAGATTAATGATTTTGTGGCTGGTCTGTTGGGGGATGTGTTGTGTGATAGCGGAGTATTGACGGGGTGAGGAAAGTTCCTCTGCCTGAGGGAGAGGTAAGTTTTGACAGATTTCAGATACAAAAAGACCACCTTTGAAGGTGGTCTTTTTGTGCCAGTCAGGTTAGCGGCCTTTCCGGCAGGCTTCGTTACCAACGTAACGCAAGCGCGTCCTAGAGGTAACATTCTGGACTGCTTTACATTAAGCGTCAAGTGCATGGATGGCGGGAGGTCGTGTACAATGCTGCCGGGCCTTCTCGCTGTGTAGCAGCAGGCACCGGATTCAGGGAAGGGGTTCCAACGGCCGTAAACGCAAGCGCGTCCTAGTGCTTGTATTCACGGTGACATCTCCGGTGGTGTTGTCGTGAAGCGGTCTGAGCAAGGACCGCACAATGAAACGGTACATTTGTATCCTGATCGTTGTATCTGGTGCGTTGTTGTCATCCGGGAACGGAGGCTGGAGTATCTCCGGTAACTCTATTTCGGTGACAATCAACACAGCAGGCAAGTAAGCCAGGTAACCGCCCCCGTTCCACTCAGAGCGAGGGGCGGTTTTCCTTTTATAGGATAACCTTATCTTCGGTGGTAGTATTCCTTCGCGAAATGCGTATGCCTGTTTATGGTATGGAGGAAAAATATGGCCGGTAAACTTCGGAAATGTATTGATTGTGGTGCAGATTTGAGTACCACGGCGAAAGAGTGTGGTGGGTGTAAATCGACAGATCCCTTCGGGAGGAAGCGGGCAGAAGAAAAGGCTAAAATGGTCGGTCTTTTGTGTCTCGCCGCCCTGTTAGTTATCGGCGGTGCGCTGATTCATTTCCATATTATTGATGTTAAATCTTTTTTTAAATAATAGTTTTCACGTTACTTAATACGACGGCCAGAACCTGATGGAATACTGGCCGCCAGCATCTGGCTAAAACGAATGTCGTCTGAAATAACGGAGTGAAGATTCAGCCGGGTAGCCTGTACTGCAAGAAAAGTGGCCTGCGGCTGAGTCAAAATCCATTACGCCATTCTTTACGTCACGGGTAAGTGATTGCATCAATTTTTTGACGCGACTTCGATATTGATGCTCCATACTTTTCTCTTTTTTAGGTGAAATGCCTATTAACGTTTTGACTGGTGTAGCGGGTCGTTTACCTTCCTGCGTGAAATAGAGTAACCCGTAAATAAATGTGCTGACGTCGTATTTCTTTGGGGCGATAAGATGCCATCTTCTCCCATGTCGTAATGTATTTTCATCCGGGATGGCGAATTTGTTTGCGAAACGTAGCGTGACAGACAGTGCCCGGCCGCTGCCGCTCAGGACGATGTAGTGAATGTCTGAGTCTTTGCTGACCCAGTAATGCATCTTTTTTATTTCTCCCACAGCGTTATTTATATGGAAGTACAGTTTGCAAAATGAATAGTCGTACATCTCTTTTGATACTTCGATAGTTTTCATTGGCGACCTTTCTAAACAAATAAGCCCCGAAAATCGGGGCGTTATGATGAAATGCTGATGAGAACTTTTAAGGTCTTTCTAGAAGGGAATTGAGTCGTCGAAATCCATTGGTGGCTCGCCAGATGGAATCGGGGCGTTTTGCTGCTGTGGAGCACCACCACTGAACTGATTTCCGTGGCTGTTAACAGGTGCGCCGGTTCCCTGGCGGCTACCCAGCATCTGCATAGTACCCCCTACATTGACCACAATTTCGGTTGTGTATTTTTCCACGCCAGCCTGGTCAGTCCATTTTCGGGTGTGTAATGCGCCTTCGATGTAGACCTGAGAGCCTTTACGCAGGTATTCACCCGCGACCTCAGCCAGCTTGCCGAACAGCACCACGCGGTGCCACTCTGTTTTCTCTCTCTGCTCTCCGGTAGCTTTGTCTCGCCAGCTCTCTGACGTGGCCAGAGAGATATTGGCGACAGCGCCCCCGTTGGGCATGTAACGTACCTCCGGATCCTGTCCCAGATGGCCAATCAGAACGACCTTATTAACGCCTCGGCTTGCCATAGTTTATTTCCTCATTACGTAGTTAAGCGGGGTCGTGGCAGTCAGCCATGGCCCATGTAGTGAATTTTCAGAATGCCAGCGGCTGATCTGCCGCTGCGGGATCAGTGGAACAGGTGGAATATTGACGATGCAGATTCGCGGCGTGTATTGCTATAACGGGCAGTGTGAGCTGGGGCATCGGTTGCGGTGTTGAGGTCTAGCGGGGCGGATTCGTTCCAGAGACGCTCAAACTCCTGGCTGTACCGGCTGGCCACCTCAGGCATATTGGCCAGTATCAGCACGTTCTCTGCATTGCGGGAGACTGCACTTGAAGTGTAATTCAGGGAGCCTGTTTCCAGCGTTTTATTGTCTATTATCATGAACTTGTTATGCATGATGGCGTAGTTGTCGTTAAGACGAACCGGGACTTTCTGGCGAGCCAGGTCCGAGACCTCGCTGACGTGCATGTTGCCTTTCTTATCCGCCATCACGCGCACGTTGACACCTCGCCGCCGGGCTTTTACCAGGGCCATAGCAATGGGGTCACTGGTGAACGAGTACGCGGCCACATCGACAGACGTTTGCGCCTGCTCAATCACTGACAGTACGGTGGTTAATGACGTACCACCGGGTGAAAATCCGACCGATACGCTGGGGTGTGTGGAAGGTGCTGCGGTTGTCGAAAATGATGCCATCAGTATTGCGGTCAGACCGAGCGTTATTGCTGTACGGGATATCATGACTGAAGGTGTCCTGTTGTAATGCGTGATTAATACATCGGGGATGATGCCTGGAAAGCGGGCTGACCGATAAACCCATCCGAAGATTTTTCCGTTACGGCCGACTGGTGGTAGCGCTGGTACTTATCCAGTTGCTCCTGGTTCACAGTAATGGAAGCCGGTTCGGGAATTTCCACGCCGTAGTGGCCGCGTGTCTGTCGCAACATCGCGCTGGCCAGACTGAACATTCTGGCGGCACGTTCGACCGGGGTGGGGGGAACTTCTTCTATCTCGTCGCAAAGCACGGCATCCTCTGCCAGCGCAAATAATGCCCCGTCGGTGATGATCAGATTATCCGGATGCTGGCGGCTGCGTTTCCCCTGTTTATCCGTTTTGCCCGCGAACAGAAGTCGGGTAACAGCTTCCTTACGCGGGAAAGTACGGCGAACGGTGCCCGGAACATATGCCATGAGTGCGCTGAGTGCCGGAGGGGTGACTTCAATGAAGCGGTTAATCCGGATATCACCCCGGGTCGTTTTATCGCTGTCCTCAATATAAAGTGAGGCCCCGCGAACGACCCGTCCCTGAAACAGCGTTATCTGTTCCCCTTTGTCGAGCGCCTGCACCTCATCAACTTTGATCCGCTGGCTTTCACGCAGGGAGACCCTGTCCGCATCCTGATACGTGCTGCCGCCAAACAGACTGGCTTTGCGGTGCAGCGTGTCCTGGACTGCCTCCACTTCGGAGCCCCCGGACCGCTGGTACATCTCCAGGGTTTCTCTCGGGTCGGTGATGGTGCCGGCGATGCGGGTGAACATATTGCCGATGAGTGTCCATATTTTGTCACCTGCAGCGGATTTCAGGCGTTGTAAATCCTGCCCGGCCAGCACCAGGGCGTACCCAAGGGAGCGTACCTGAGTGGCAAGATGACCAAAGACCTCGGTGTAGTAGGCCCCTATCTCATCGGCTATCCATAAGAAGGGAAACCGGTCCTTAAATTTCTTTATCACCAGAATATCGTCGGCTTTCCCTTCAATTTTCTCCCCCAGGTCCTGGCTCAGTATCATGGCCAGCTGGGAGACCACCAGGCGGCCAAGGGTTGACGCTTCCGTCGCGGACAGTTCCAGGGCGGGGATAAGGACGCCGAGGATCCGGTCGTTATGGACCACATCGCGCAAATCCACATCGCCCGCGCCCCGGGAAAATATATGTCCGTAGGTATCGCTGAAGAGTGACAACATACGGGTGTACTGCTGAATCAGGTATCCGTGCTGGTTCAGGGGCTCAGCTGTCCACTCAGATGGCGTACTGACCAGGGCCATATCAAATCCCGCCAGCGTACTGAGGTAGTTCTTCAGCGGCAGGCGAGCCTCCTCGTGCCATTCTTCGGCTTCGGCCTGCAGGTAAAGTTCTGCCATTTTTCGTAGCGGCAGATATTCCTGAATAACGCGCTGGGACATCACCAGACCTTCCCGTCGGCATTTATACACCAGGGCTATCTGCAGCGCCTGGTTCATGGCTCTTGCCTTTTCCTGCCAGCCGCCGTCATTGCCGGATGGAGGTAGCATCGAATCCATCAGCTGGATGATGTAGGTTTCCTGGTTCAGGGCAAATGGATTGAGGGTATTTGACTGGGGACGGGATTTGTCATTATCGAGCAGCCGCTGAGCGCGGCTGTGGCCACCGGTGATGAAGTTAATCACCCGCAGATCATCTTCCCGCCCGAACCGGAGAGCCAGAGACGCAATGGCAAACCAGACATCGTTCTGCGCCTTACCGTCGGAGAAGATGAGACCTTTTGCCCAGCACAGGGCATTCAGCACGTAGCCCAGCAGCATTTCTGTTTTCCCTGCCCCGGTCGTGGCCATCAGGATCAGATGGCGGGTCAGGTCATCCATTGACAGCCAGAGTTCCCGGCCGGCATCGAATGCCCGTTCGTAGCCACAGTACAGAATACCTGCCGCCTGGCTGACGGTACGACGCATGGCAGTGACCGGCAGAAACCCCAACATTTTTCCGGGGGACTGTCGCTCCGTTGACGGATCCGGGCGGTTCATATCGGTGGGCATGCGAAGGGGCATCCGAAAATCAGCAGACAGGAAGGCGGTAAACCAGATTATCAGCGCAGGGAGTGACACCCATAACGAGGCCTGCCATATCACGCCGCACACCAGGGCGGCAGCAACGCCCATGACCAGCCAGCCTGAGTCCCGGGCAATCTCCTCCAGGGGGCTATGGTACACCCGGCGGCTTATCTTCAGCCTGTCCACGGGTTTCATATGTCGGGGCATCTTATTTTTCCTCGTGGCGGGTCATAAAGGTGGTCATGGTCTCGGGGGACTGCATCGCTGACTGGGGAACGTGGCGACCGTCGTCGGCAATGACCCATGGCGTTCCGGGGAACTGATAGGCGTGGAAGGCCACGTCGTTCACGGCCAGCGCTTTCGTGGCGATATCACAGTGTTCTCCGGTCACGGCTGCGGCCGGGTGAGTTTCTCCGACAGCGGCCGGGTGCAGCATGTTGTCATCGATGCTGAACAGTTTGTCCCAGGCTTCTTTTCGTTTATCTGCCGGCAGGCAGAGTACCGGGCTCACCTCTGCTACGGTTTTTTCTCCGCCGGTTGCGGTGACCGGGAAGACAATCACGTTGTAATGTGTGCTGAGTGCTTTGAACAGGGGCTCAAAGGCCCGGCAGTTGGGGCATTCAGGATCAGAAAATACGTACAGCGTGCGGGCGTGGCCTGCGGAATAAGGGACGGAGAAATATCCGCGATCGGCCGCATTCTTCAGGTTGGCGGCGAGCACAGCCGGACTGATGCTCTGCTTTTTCGGGATTGTGCTCTGAGCCTGGAGTGATGGCTTGCCCGTCATAGCCCGATATTGTTGTACCAGGCCATTCGTTGTTTGTGATACCGGGCCTGGCTGGCTGAGGGGGTGATGACGTAGCCCGGCATAAAGACTCAGGGCCAGAAGGCCGACGGCCATGATTGTCAGACCGGCCTTTCTGCTTTCTTTCCGGCTGTTATGGCGTTTTATACCCTCCGTTATCTCTTGTAGCAGCAGCCTGACGTCGTCTTCCGATGCACAGGTGTGCAGCGTCAGTTTCTGGCCTGAAGACTGGCCGGCCACCAGGTTTTTTCCCTCAGACCAGAAGCTGGTTGGGTTGCTGAGATCAACCGAGAACAACGCCTGGTGCTGAGGGCCGGAAAAGGCCAGGAGAGTATTACCGGTGGTTGTGGTGCAAAAAGTCATGGCTGACATGTTTCAGTCCTCAAAGGTGATAAAAGTGGGGTGTTCGGGGTGCGACGGGTCATATGGGGCATCCGTGGCCAGCGTATCCGTGTGGTGAGTCTCATCCGTAAGGTCCGGGCGTTGTGCCAGTGCGTCCGGCGGCGGTGCCGTCATGGCCTCTTCCTGTGGCAGAAAATCCTCTGCACCCAGCGTCGCCGGTACCCAGTCAGGCTCCCGGTGTTTTTTTCGGATGTCAGGTTCCCTGTGTTCATGAACCCGTCCGGTGTTCTGCAAATCCATCTGCAGGCCGTCAATGGCGGGCGCCATAAAATCAATGCGGATATCCAGGCCTTCCTGCCTGGCCACTTTCTCGAAGCGGGCCTGGGACAGAATGCCGGCCCCTTCCACAAAGACGCTCTGTGTGTCAGCCGAGTGGAGGGCGTACCACAATGTGCGGTCAATGCCTTTCAGCCAGCGATACTGTGAACCAGGCAGGTGGATATCGCGTCCGGCCAGCCCGGCGAGGGCTGTTCTGGTGTAACGGTGAGTCTTTTGCAGTTCCCGCATCTGCGGTGTGTTCCAGACGGCCGGGAAATGGCGGTCTGCCAGTGAAAACTGTGGGCGTTGTAAGATATCCCTATTGCGCCGCCCCTTGCCGAGACAGGAGCGGTTCAGATCGTCCAGCAGTTTTTTGGCCTCCTTGCGTTTCCCCAGAAAGACCTGCAGCCCAAAGACGGTGAACAGCGCTTTCTCATAGTCCTGCAGGGCGTCCGGGGTCGTGAATTCCGGCCCCAACTGGGCACGAAAGGCCTCATGGGCTTTTTCCCGGTTAAGGATACGGGTTTCAATCAGGCCGTGCTGTTCGGCGAACTCCTCTGGCGTCATCGGCCAGCGACGTTCCGGGCGTTCATCGTTCATCAGCATGTCGGGGGATTTGCTGCCAGCCAGCACCGGCGTGATGGCCGGCGAAAAGCGGGCGATAATCCCCGGCAGGGTATAGATGTTCACGATGCGTTTGCTGCGCAGCGGCAGTGATGGATGAAATGCCATCCCAGCCAGCCCGGCAACGGTCACGGGAATAACGAAAATAAAGAGAATGCCGGACGTCTGGTTCATGATATCCAGCCACTTATCAAAGGTTATCCCGCTGGCATGGTTAACCGCTCTGGCCAGCAGATTGATTCGGGGGGCGGCATACGTGTGTATCTGGGGCATATCGGCCAGCCGCCAGAGCCAGTAGAGTATCGTGCAGGTGAGGCTGACGATGTCGTCAAAAAATAACCAGCAAACCAGCAGGATACCGGCGATTGTCAATATGAATACGGCCTGATCATTTTCATATGATCCGGCCTGGTTGACCTGGGACACAGGACCTCCATCGGGGATGTGATTGATGAAATAACGGTGTAAACAGCCAGAGCATCGCTATGAAGGGCGGATGCCGGCGGGCCAGCGTGTGTATCCGGAATGATTGTTTGTTGCTTATTGGGTGTATACACTCATAGTGTGTATATGGAGGCCTTACTTATGAAACACAGAATCAGCGTGACAGTAGACAAAGATAATTATCAGCTCCTTAGTTCTGCCGGAAGAAACATTTCAGGCCTGGTTAACGACGCTATACGCAAAGAAGCCAGCAAGATAAAAGCTGCGAAGTGGAAAGCGGATAACCGTGAAGGCATGGAAGAAGTGGCGAATTTTATCGCGCAACATGGCTCGTTTGCTGACGAAAACAGGAACTGGTGATATGCAGTTCATTGTTTATGAATACAAACGCACGAGCCATTACAAAATGTTTATCGACGTTCAAAGCGATATCGTTGATACGCCGGGGCGAAGGATGGTTATACCGCTCATTGAATCCAGCCACTTATCAGCGAAAGTGAACCGTTCGCTGTTTCCTGTTATCAGCATTAACGGTGAAAATTACCAGGTGATAACCACCGAACTGTCCGGGGTGTCTGCTGACGTCACCGGTAACGCCATCGCTGACGTCAGCACCGATGCGGATGCGATAAAGAACGCCATTAATTTGATGTTCTGGGGGATTTGAATTTGAATGCCCCGGCAGTGCAGGGGCATTCAGGGTACGCGGTCTGAAGCTGTCAGGCGAAGCAGTTGAGGTGGATGCCTGGGGTAACGGACGGTTGACCTTCCTGCGTTCTGTTTTTCACAAAAGTCGGGAAGGTGACTTTGTACTCATATACCCGATGCTCCATGGCGCAGACAAAGTCATACAGACGAATGGCGTCATTTTTTCCACCCGGCGCGGTAATTTCAATATACGGGCATTCCGGAATTTTAGTGTTGAGCTTCACGGTGGCGTCCTCCCGGCGAACACGCGTCCAGCTGTTCATATCCAGCCCCATCACGTCATAGACCCCTTCGCGGGTCATGTTCACAAACAACATGGTGCCCCGGATGGCATCCACGCCCAGATAGGTCTGCCAGCCTTCGGTGATGACCTGCTGCGGATTAAAAAACTCACCTTCATATAAGGCCACAATGCCTTTGAGGGTCCGGCGACGTTTACGGACGGTGGTCAGACGCCAGATGATCGGACCGAGGAATAACGCCCAGAAAAGCAAAGCCCATGTGCCAGAATGATTTCCTTCGTCACCAACATAACCAACTGAATATGCGATGGTGAATATACAGGCAAGGAGGAAAAATGCCGGGAGGCAAAAAGCGGCAGCGAGCCCCTTAATGACCAGAAAGGTGGTTTCTTTTGCACTGCGTTCTCTGCGTACCATCGTTGAATCTCTTCTGTTAAAAAAGATTAAGAAATAATACACCTGTTTTTATCAGGTGTATTCCCTGTTTATTTAATTCCGTCTTCGTTATTCCCCGGCGCACGCTCTTTGGCATCGATGCCGGGCACGCGGTGCGCTCCGCTGCCAAAGGAGGCAAACATATTGGTGGTGGACTCCACCAGGCCGCCGAGAATATTGGCCCCGTCGCGTCCGCCCAGGAAATTGATGACGTAGTCGGGCAGGGTGACCACCAGGGAAAAGACCTTGGTGACGAGCTGGGTACATATCTGCGAATAGACCAGGAGCCAGCCTAATGCCTCAAACAATCCGGTAAAGGAGTCCACCTGGGCGTTGGCCAGCGCGGAGGCGAACAGGGCATTCAGAAGAGTACCGGCGGCAATAATGGTGACCGAGGCGAAGAAGAAGCCCAGCACCATCAGCGACGGGCGCAGCATCATATCGATAAGGAAGATGTAGCCGTAGGCGGCCCGGCTGCCCCGGTCCTCTTCTGCCCCCAGGTGGGTGGCCGACCACATGGAGCCGGCCGCGCAGCCTATCAGGACGCTGGCTATCCAGTTGGTGAGCCCGACCATCCAGAAAATAAACGGAATGGCCGGGAGCAGGACACCCAGGCTGAAGCCCACAGAGAACAGCACAAAGAGCAGGAAATAGAACGGCGGGGCGATAGCCCGCAGGACGGACACGATGACGGCCTTCCAGCCGGTCAGCTCATCCAGGGTCCGGCCCACGATGTTATTGCCGGCAATGGCGGTGGTGAGCTGAACCCCCACATAGCCGGTAAGGGCTGTCCCTACCACATCTAGTGTGTAATCCCCGATGGCTTTCATCTTAAGTAACGGATTAAGTTGGTCACCAGTGCCACTTGCTTGCCCTATTTTTGTTGTTGCGGCAAGATTGACCAGTTGCTGCATCGGGCTGCCAAACAGGCCGACAAACACCGATTTGGGATCGGTGGTGGTGCCGGCTTTGATTTCCTCCAGGGAGGTCTGCGTCCCGGCCGGGGGCGTGTAGCTGCTGTTCTGCAGCTGCGCCCGGTAGGCGGCAAACACCTCATCATACAGCTCGCTGCTGCCCTGTTCCCCCATCCCCGTTGGGCCGCTGGTTTTGGGGGCCGAGGCCGCCACATCGCTGGTTTTAGCGTTGGCGGTGGCAAAGGTCTGGTACCAGGCCCCGAGTGCCGCCCAGCCATGGGCTTTGATGTTGCTGGTCAGGCTGCTCTGCAGCGAGTCTCCGTAATCAATCCGGTGCAGCGCCCCGTTGATGGTGTTCTCGTAGGTGGCAGCCGCCTGCTGAATGACGGTTTCCGCATCGGGCAGACTGCCCGAATCCGCATCACGCTTGCTGAGGTAGCCGGTAACAAACCCCTCTGCCGCCTGGTCCAGCGTCTGCTGCATGGTATCGAGGGCGGACTTTTGCGCATCCTCAATGGAGGCGGTATCCACCTTCGCGTCAAACATCAGTGACCAGCTGCTGCTGCGGGTGGTGGTTGGGATTTTTGCTGAGCCACAAATGGCGCTGCCGTTGCCGGTGGTATAGCTGCCGTGGCCCCCGGTGGTGGTCATCTGCGCCGTACTGGCGGCCCCCGAATCGCGGTAAAACGCCTGCAGCTGCTGGTTGATGGCGTATTTGCAGAGGTTCATCTCAAATATCTGGTGTGCGGCATGGCGGGTATCGGGGGCCACCGGCTGGCTGACCAGCGAATGGCCACTCGAGAGCATGTCCACCGCCTTGTTGGTCAGCAGGTTGGCGCTGCCCACCCCCATAATGGAGGCTGCCCACAGCATCAGCAGCTGAGCCAGGGACCAGCCGGAGCCGGTGGGTACCAGCGTAATGAATGCCCCCAGCGACATCACCGGGGCCATCATGGTGCGGGCGTTACCGAACACCCGACCTTCTGCCCCGGATTTTACCAGCCCCTTCAGCGTGACCGTGAGGAACCAGAACAGGGCGAGGGCGCACAGCACCCCGTTCAGGATGCCGAAGATAGCCCCGATGGTGGTGGTGCCGGTGGGATGAAGCGGAGACGTGACCACGTCACCAAAAATGGTGGTCAGCGCCTGTCGGGATAAATCCCCGGAGTTCTGTGCGGCGTCATGGATACTGCTGTAGGTCACGCTGTCGGCAAAGGCCGGCACGGAGACAGCAAACAGCAGCAGCGCCCGGAAGGCCTGCTTTATGTTTTTCATCGTATAACCTTTGAATGGAGAGGATTAGCGGGGATTCATCGTGTGGCGCAGCCAGCGGGCTTCAGCCCTGAAATCACGAAACGTTCCGCCCTCAACAGGATGAAGCCGGCGGGTATCGAGCTGCCAGCGGCGGTACTGGCAGATAACCACTTTTGTGGCCGCGACGGCGGTGATGGCCGCCAGCACCAGGGCGGTAGTGCCGGCCCGGAGCAGCGTTAATCCCGGAAGGCTTTGGGCGGCCAGCAGGATCATCAGCAACAACGCCGGCGTCATCCCGCCGCAGGTCAGGGTGACCAGCCACCAGAATCGCTTCAGGAAGGTAAACTTCCACCGGAGCTGGCTGACGGTGTAGCCGCTTTCCCTGACCGCCTGGTCAAACGTCAGCTGCTCTTTTCGCCAGGCGATGTCCTGTTGAAAGACGGCTTTTCCCCGGTGAAAGGTGTTTGCCAGCGAATGGAGGGCGATTTTCCCGGTTCCGGTGATGGCGTCCAGCGGAAACACTATCCGGGCGGTATACCAGGCCCCTGTTCTGACGGTTGACAGCATCCGTCTTCCTGAAGACGGTGTGCCTGGGGCGTCGTCATGAGGTGTGGGAATGTCTTCTTTATTCGGGGTGTGTGTCATTTTGTGGCGGTTCCTGTGCTGATTTGTGTCATAAGCTCCTGCATCCGGGGGGCATAGGTGTTGTCGGCATTCAGCCCCAGCTGCTGCCCGGCAATGATGTCGGCCTCCCGGAGTTCGTTTTTGATGCCCAGTTGCAGCCAGTTCGACAGGCTCTGCACGCGAATGAGTTCGCGCATCAGGTTGTCGCCGTCCATCGCCTGCAGGTCAGTCTCATAGTCGGTACTGGCGTACCGGCGGCCGACTTCGAAGGCTTCATATTCGCGTTCAGACATCGCGCCGGTGCTTCTGGCGGTCTCTGAGGCGGTGTCGTCGAAATACGCCTTCGCGGAGGGACTCTGCAGCGCTTCCTGCAGGGCTTCTTTGGTGTTTGCGTTGGGGCGACTCGCCGCAATCATTTCCAGCTGGGGCTGCATGCCTGCATCCTGAATCGCCTTGTACTGCGTCATCAGTCCCTGATAACGCCAGCCGGTGGCGGTGCTGATCTCACCTTTCCCCAGCGTGCGGCCCACGCTGTGTTTGACGGAGTTGCGCAGGTACGCCATGGCGGCATCCACCTGGTCATTCGTAAATGTGAGATCCGGCTCTTTTCCGGCCGCGCCGGCCCCCTGGAGGACAGAGCGGACTTCCGTGTCACCGCCCGGCATCGCCGAGGCCGACGGGCACAGGTTCGTGCCTCCGTAGACCGCATTTTCCTGTGGGGTACAGTACCGGGCATGGATAGCGGCACTGCGGTAATCTTCCTGAGCGGGCAGCACCGGAGGGGAAATAAATGCCGTTTTAATGGCCCCGTTGGTGATGCCCCCGCCTCTGGCCAGCGTGGACTCGGCGGCGCGTGCGGCATTATTCACCTGACGGGCGACACCGGAGGCAGATTCGCTGCAGATGTTGTCGGGTACGGTAAAGCTGTCCCGGGCTTTCTCCAGTCGGTCAGTCTGTCGCCCAAAATTGTCGTTCTGGCGCTGGGCCTGGAAGCCGCCGCTCAGCGTAGCGACCTCCCTGTCGCTGGCCTGCGTGATGGCGCTGCCCACTTCCGTTTCAGTGGTCAGAATCTCGGACAGTGTGGCCTGCAGGGCCCGCATGGCCGGCATCACCTGGGTGTCTATCGGAACGCTGCTGTTCACGTTGACCGTGAAGGCTGCAGCAGAGCCGCTGCAGACCATCAGGGCTGCAGTCAGTGTTTTCAGTTTCATAGGGCCTCAGAGGTTGTAGCCGCGTTGTCTGATGAGTTCGTCCGCAAGTTGCGCGGTGATGTTGGTGTCGTCGCGCTCGCCCGCCTGTTTGCGGCGGATTTCAATGATTTTTGCGGCTGATCCTTTGGGGAACGCGTCGGCCAGAATGTCGCGGGCGGTCGGGCCGTCGAGTTCGTCGTAGAGCTTCTGGCGCAGACTGGTGTCCCCCAGCGAGGAATTCAGCGCCCAGAGTTCGCGGGGCCCCATGGTATTTTTGAGGATTTGCGCGATACGTCCGGGTTTGGTGCGAAAAATGCCCAGGAAGCTGGTCCCGCTGCCGTCGGGGGCCGGGCCTTTAGGGATACGCATAAACTTCCGGAGGGTGACTTCCGGGACATCAAAGTGCTCCTTAAGCAACGGAACATCCTTCTGCCGGCACTGCATCAGATACAGCGAGTTGGCCGACGTCAGAATTTCTGACGGGAAGTCAGTCAGATACTGCGAGCTGAGTACTGTCCGGATGCCAAATTTACGCTGCTCCCTGTCCTGCGTTTCCAGTTCGGCAAAGATAAAGGGAATGTCTTTGGCGTTATGCAGTTCATCATAGACTTTGGTTTTGACCTCCTGATCCAGTTGCTCCAGTCGCGCCAGATGAATGTCGTGGTACATCGGAAGAACGGCGTTAAGCAGCTCCTGGCGGTACTGCGGCAGAATGAAATCGCCGCCGCTAATCTGGCCTGCGAACAGGTACATGATGCCGGTCTTCAGGTGGCCTGCCGGGGTTTTATCGCCCACGACGTTGTTCAGGTCGATGGCGATAATGCGGGTCTCCGGGCTGATGACAAAGCAGGTGCGCCCGGCCAGCATCTTGTAGTCGTTGCAGGCCTGACTCAGGCAGCGCATCACGTAATCCAGCAGCAGTTCGCCAGAGCCATCGCGGGTGACGGTGGCGAAGGCGCTGCGGATCTCTTCCCGGCCCAGGTAATGCTGCATATCGTGCAGTTCCGGGACGGCCATAAACTGGGCCTGCTGGGCTGCCTGTGTGTGGCCTGCTTCAAACAGCAGATCCCGTACCTCATACCAGGGGCATTCCAGCCACCATTCTGGCGGGTGTTTATCCCATAACCCGGAAGACGCCAGCACCGCATCGACGTCGGGGGCTTCTCCGGTATCGTACTTACGCACTTCGCCTTCGGCCCGGTCGTGATAGGCCAGCAGGACCGCCCGCTCCAGTAAAATGGCGATGTCTTTGGCGTTGGGCGGCACGCCAGTGCCCGGGTCAATGCACATGACGGTCAGTATGCTTTTGATCCAGCGAAGTTCAGGCTCGATGGGATAGCGGGCCCCCAGCTGGGTATCAAACAGATTGCGGCAGTGGTCGCGGTGGTTACGCAAAATAATCCCGATGGCTTCGTCTTTGCGCTCCGGCGGCAAACTGTCGCGGATCAGTTGAATTTGTCCCTGGGCGCTGAACCCTTTATCTGTCACGGCAATGAATGGCAGCTTTTGTTGTGCGGTGCTGACCATGGCATTGCTCAGCATGTTGAGCAGTTGCGATTTCCCCGACCCTGGTTCACCGGCCACCACTTCGGTGTGTTTGTTCTGCAGCGTGGATGCCAGCCCCAGCGGCCAGAGATTGCCGTCGGGGGTCGGAAAGATAACGGAGGCATTATCGTGCCACAGGGACAATGGCCGACTGACGGGCAGCATGGACAGGGCATCGCTCAGCGGTGGGTAAAGATTATGTGGCCCGCCGCCGGTACGTGCGGCCAGCAGCGTGGATGCCCAGGCCTTATAGGGGTTACCAAACGTCGTGGTCACCTCACAAACGCCCCATCCCTGAAACGCCTTCTGCAGCAGGGTCAGGTTCTGAACGGCATCCTGCCGGGATTTTGCCCAGGTGGAGGCCACGATCGTCATGACACAAACCGGGTCGTGTTCATTGCCTTTATCCAGCGCAGAAATTGATTCCCAGATGGGTCTCAGGGCCGGGACAAAGGCGCTGAAATCCAGCAGGGTCTTTTTCCACGACAGGGCTGCCATGCCGCCCGGCATCACATCGAACCGGATGCGGTAGGGGATACCCCGGGGAATACGGGATTTAAGCTGGGCATAACTCTGGATTTGCTGAGGGCCCAGCGAGACGGACAGTGTGGCATGCCACATCCCGTTGATGTGTATCAGATTATCAGCTGACTGTGGGCTCACGTTCATCAGCTGAAAGTTGAGCCAGGGGGCCATAAACGGTGACAGATCATCACCTTTTCGTTTGCCGTGGGGACGGAAATTGTCGCCGGGCAACGTCGGGTACCATTCCTCTGCAGTGCCATTGCGATCCACCTGGCGGCGAATTTCACGGCCGGTCTGGTGAACGTCAGTGAGCGCCATCAACAGACCGTTGCCGCTGTCATTCATTGCCCGCTCCACCATGTCGATAAACGCATCGTGGCGGATTTTTTGCCCGACCAGCTCGGACAGGGCCGGGTTCTGGCCAAAACGTGCCACAGGTGTGGCTGCCCCCATTTTCGCCAGCCGGCGGTTCTCCGTGCGCAGTTCATGTGTGGAGAGCGTGGCCCGGGACGTCCAGCAGGTCAGCCAGGCGCGTTCCCGGCTGACCCAGGGGGCTATCCTGTCGATTTTCTCCTGCAGGATGTCCTGCATCGCAATGCCGGTGCGCTGAACGGAGCGAAACTGCGGAGCCATGAGTCGTTTCAGTTCCGCCCGAGCCTGTGTCGGGTCGTTTTCAATGACCATGCTGATTTTATGCCCGGGGTTTCTGAAGTCCGTGGTCATGGCGGTGGCCACCCGGCTGATGAAACCGTCAAAGGCGAAGGGCTGATCTGCCTTCGCGTCTTCATCCATCTCGCAGAAGCCGCCCTGGGCTTCAAAAGTGGAGCAGTAATTCCCCTGTTCTGTGACGGCGATATAAGGGGAGGTCAGATCAGGTCGAAAATGCTTATCGGCCTCCGTCAGGCGGACGACAGTGCGCAGATCGCAGTAATCGGGCATGTCGTCAGAAACGGCAAAGCGGCTGAACGCCGTAATGACGTCTTCGATGTAGTGGATTAACCCGGACATTTATCCCTCCTGTGGGTTGGGGAAAGCGTATGTGTGAAGCAGGCTGGCGGCGTCAGTGCCGGCAGGCAGCAACAGCGTCAGGTCGGTAAAGGTGGATGCAGGCATAATGAGATGTGTCCCCCTGAGCTGCCGGCGCAGGGAGCATCTCTCCTCGGGATGCAACCGCGTGAGGGCGGCGGCAAACTCTGCCGGGCGTGAAGTCGCCCAGTAGCGTTCGGCTTCTGTTTTATGGCGGCGTAGCCAGCGAAGTACCCGTCGCCCGTGCTTTTGCTGGTCCTTCGTGCCTGCCAGAGCGGCAATAAGCGCGAGGCGCTGAAGGTTGATGACGTCGGCGGGTTTCATGCCCGGGAGCCAGCTCAGCACCCCCTGAGCTGCAGACGGGGTATCCAGGTTCTGGCTCATCCAGCACAGGGTGCAGATGGCCTGTGGCGGTTGCCCTGCCCGAAGCAAGCTGAAGGTTCGCGCTGCCGGCCAGCCACACAGGCTGCAGCTGTCAGCCGTTGTTTCACCGGGTGATGGTGGGTGGGTTTCGCCGCTGACGTCGAGCCATGCTATTTCAGCGATTGTTTTTTCATTCATGATGTTGCTCTTTGCGGGTATTAAGTGTGAATAAGCGACAGAAATAAACGTTCTGCCGCTGTTGTGTGTTGAGGTGCTATAAATGTGGCCCCTGGAATTGATTAGCCGATATCTACTTCCTGCAGCCCGACCTGGTGCTGGGAACGCTTGATGATTTCCGGCAGACAGATAAGGAACACGCCCACGACAACGGCCAGCACAATGTGCCAGCCCTTGATGTGCGGGTTATCTTTCTTCCCTTTCAGGGCGGCAATGCCCCCGAGCACCGAGAAGAACCCCACGGCGCGAGAGATTTTGATCCCGCTTTTGACCGTGTCATCCGCACCCGTGGCGGCTGATTCGAACATGTCAGTCAGCCCGCCACTGCCGGCGAGGGCCAGAGCAGGATTGAGCGCAACCATGGCGACTATGAGGGCAGCCAGCCGACGTTTTACTTTCGTGCTGGTTTCGTGGAGAGCAACAGACAGGCGTAAAGCAACATCAAAAACAAACATAGTGTTTTCCTTTATTTCAGTTTTTACAGTGACGCCCGCGAATGCGGGCAGATTGAGTCAGAACACAAGTCCGATGGACTGTTGAAGGGCATCGAGAAGCCAGGGGTTACAGGCGGCCAGCACGCCAACAATCAGGCGAACAAAACCGCTGGAGACATCTTCTCCGGCTGAGAGACCGGTATGACCGTCCTTTATTGCCCGCCGGAAGCGCAAAATACCCATCAGGGCATATACGACGCCCAGCGTCTGGACGAGCGTCAGCATGGCGTTGGCCGCTTGCGCCCCGACGCCGAATGAGGCATCAGAGACGTAAGCAATCTGGTCGAAGGTGGTGCCGGAGGAACCGAACTCGCGCGCGGTGGCGTTGATGACCTGCGTCAGGGCAACCAACATGCCGCAGATAATTAACGCCATGTACACTTTGACGGCCCCGTTATGGCCGGGAACCTGGCGGGCCAGACGGGATTCTGTGGAGAGCACATGGATAGCCCCGAACACACCGCATAACATCCCCAGCGCAATAACCAGCGCGACACCGCTGTTATGAATCCCCCGGGACAGGTTGACCAGGGCGGTAATGGCATCCGTATTCATCAGTATTCCTCACCGGATAGTACCGGCTGGCGTGAAGACCTGACGGTTCTGCGCATCGATATGAGAGATACTGACGTTCCCGAGCGTATCCCCTTCCTTCACAGACCAGGTTTTCCCTGCCCAGTAAATCCATGCGGCACCGTCCTGTATGGCACTCAGATGCATCGTGGCGACGGGGGAGGGATGTGGCGGCAATGTTTTAACCGGTGTGGTCGCCGGCGCTGCATCCTGCATGACCTGCCGGGTTTTCAGGGCATCAATCTGCGACTGATACTGACCGATAAGCTGCTGCTGACGGGCAACCTGCTGCGTCAGTCCCTTCACATCGTCAGACAGGCGCTGAATAGCCGTCCGGTTGGTGGACGAATACTCTTTCACGCTGGTAACAATTCGGGTCATGTCAGTCTGAAACTGCGTATTGTCGTTTTCGTTGCGGTCCAGGAGGACGGGAGCTGCCCGTGTCTGAACAGGCTCTGATGCCGGCAAACTGTCGAGCCCGGCGAGGTCGTTAACCGACGGACCCGATGCGCTGTCCGGGGCCAGCGTGTACCAGAGCCCGGCGAGCAGCGCCAGCGCCAGCCCGGCCAGCCATGGACCGGTGAGTCCGAGCAGATACTTACGCTCAAGCAGGTGGTAGCGAAGTCCGGGGTTTACTGGCGTGACGGGGAGGTCACAGGGCGTGGCATCTTCATCCGGTGCCTGTGGATTGAATTCATTCATCTTATTCTCCTGTTTCTGATTGCTGGTTCAGCCGCTGATGAATGCGCTGATCGGTTTGCGCCCGAAGATCAGCCAGCGTGGGAGACGGTGGCTGAGAGGTCGGTGTCTGTGTGAGCGGTTGCGGGTTTGTCCCTGTCGCCGGGGATGCCGGGGCATTGCCCCGTTTGATTTCACTGGCTGCAGTCACGGCGTCCATAAACTGGATATACACCGGCTGTCCGGCCGCCACGGTGGCCTGTATTGGTGGCAGCCTGGCCGCATCCTGCTTCAGAACGTTGCCGGCTTCGCCTGCCATTCCGCCTGCCATGACGCCGGCAACGGCCTTCCCATCCGGGGTGCCAACATGGCTTGTGACCGTGTTGTAACCGCTGGTCAGGATGCTGGTATTGGCGTCGGCATAGAGCTGACCCACTTTAGACAGACCCCCGGCCACAGCAGGGATAAAGACCCGCTCGAAATACCGGTGGCTGACGTCGGTTGCCACGTTGGCCATCAGCGTGTCGTCCTTCAGGGCGTAAGCATCCACCTGCCAGGATTTCCCTTTCCAGCTCATGGTGGTGAAGTGGATCACCACCCCATCACCGGCGAGCTGAGAACGGTCAGCCTTCAGCGTGACGCCGGCAAACGGCCCGGTCCAGATATGGCCCAGCACCGGCGTGCTGCTGTTGTCGGAATCCACGCCAATCGTGATGGTCCCCGGCGTGCGGGTAAACGCCGGAATAAGAATGGCGTCCGACGTCTGCAGGGCTGTGCCGGGTATCTGGCTATGCCGTACCACGTCCTGTGGGATAACGGAGTTTGTCCAGTCGGCAAACGACGTCTCCTGCCGGGTTTTACCCTCAGGCTCCCCGGGGTCAGTGCCGGCGGCTATCAGGGCCAGACCCGATGGCTGCTCATCCGGGCCATCCAGGCGCTTCATCAACGCCTGCAGGGCTGCTTTTTGCGCATCCGACAATTCTGCCCCTGCCTGCCGGTTTGCCTGCTGTGCCTGATACGGATGGTGGGCTGGCCGGGGCGGTGGGCTGGACACCTCTGTGGGGGCGGTATTCACCGGAACAGCGTTCCCCACAGGAATGCTGGCGATGAAGCTGCTGTTATCCGCTTTTGCATGGGCGGCCCCTTCCTGGTTGTACTCCTTCAGTAGGCTCCGGTAGGCCGGGGTTTCAGCGGTCTGGCTGCGGCCGCCGCCAGCAACGTCGTTGATGGCATTCATCCGGGATGGCGTCGGAACAGACGCAGACCACCAGGACCAGGCGAGGTACAGCCCACCGCAGATAACGGCAACCGCCAGCCCGCCAAGTGTGGCAACCAGACGTTTGTCGCGTCCGGCATCATTTTCAGTGGACATGATTTACTCCAGTGTGATGTTCAGTGGGCGGGCGTGCCCCAGAACGGCAAACGTGACATACGGGGTGACGGGAAGCTTCCACAGATGCATGCCGTCAGCGGAGGACAGGGTCTGTTCAAACTCGTCCAGAAGGTCGGCCCGGGAACGAATAAAGAGGTCATCGCCCATCTGCCAGACAGTGGTGTCCGGGATGCCGCCAGTAGCCTTCAGCCGTCGGGCTTCATGCGGTGGGGTGCCGTCAAGAAATGCCTGAAGGGTGTCGTCATACAGACCTATCCGGGATTCCGGTACCACCATTACCGGGGCAGACGGCCCCCGGCGGGGAATACGCAGATCCAGCCGGCTGTCGATGGTCCAGACGTTGCTGTCGCTGTCGGTTTCCCCGCTGGACATGTCGATAACTACTGGCACTGCCAGCCCCTTCAGGTACACGGTCATATTTCCCTGACTGTAGGGATGCCGGGGGACGACGGAGACCAGCGGGCCATTTCGGGTGTTGTAGACCGAAAAATCTGCCGGGTTGGCATTGATGGCATGGCTGACGGGCCACGGGGCACCCGATGCATCGGTAAACGACAGGTTGCAGGCGTTATTCACCGCACAACGGACCAGCGGCAGGCTGGAGCCCGGGGACAAGGCTACGGTCTGGGTGCTGATATGCGGTACCACGGTCATCGTGGGTGTCTGCATGGCCCGATCGGTCCGGTTTTTCTTCCCCCGTAGCGCCCTGACTTCATCCGGTGTCAGGGGGGATACCATCGCGGAGGCCGCCCCGTACAGGGGCGAAGGCGGCGGGAGTGCCTCAGAGTGGGGGGTGTTTCCGCCTGCCGTTTGCGGCGTGGCGGGGGCGGCAGTCTGAGGCTGCGGAGCCGCAGGCGTGTCCTGCGCGACCTGTGTTGATGGCGCGGTTTTATCGGGCGTCCCGGCGGCTGCAGATGACGCGGGGATATCTGCCGGGCTGGCGGCCGCTTCCAGTACCGGATCGCCGGTATCCGGTGGTGGGGTATCGGCGGCCATCGCCGGGCCTAAGAGGGTCACCAGAAAAGGGACTATCAGATATTTTTTCATATATATTCCGTCAGTTAGCGGTGGTCATGATGGTCTGACGCACGACCAGTCCCTGTGGTTTTTCACGGGGATCGGCCCGCTGGATCAGCAGCTGTACGATGTAGTGCTGGGGCGGCTGGCTGGTCTGCTGCCCGTCGAGCTGCAGGACGACCGGATACTGAATGGTCCAGGTGTAAATGCCGTTCAGCGGCCCTTTGCTGTGTACGACGCCGGGGGAGACTGCAATCGACAGGTTCATTCGCTGGTCACGCACCATTGACAGCAGGTTCGACGTCTTCAGGGCGGTGTAGTACCCGGTGTAGCCGTCGTCGTCAAAGCGGGGCATGACCCGGGTCATCTGGTTGCGGTAGTGCACGAAGTCCAGGGTAAAGGCTTCTGTCAGCGTGTCGGCCCCAAACTGCGAGATATCGGCCACCGACCAGACGGGTTGATCCAGGGGATAAACCCGGGTGATGCGTCCCTGTTCTGTCGAAAAATAATGGTCATGCGGATGGGTAACCTGCCAGCCGAGAAACCCGTTCAGTGCGAGGGACAGAATAAGCGCAACATTTTGCCCCAGGCACAGGGATAAACACCGACGGGCAAAACTGGCCCCCAGCGTCTTCTTCTCCTGAAAGGCCTGTGCATCGCCAAAGGCCTGGGCATCATCGTGAGCGGCGGGAGGGGCGGAGACAGCCAGCTCCGCGCCTTCGGTAACGGATGCGGTCATAACATGGTTTCCTGTAGAGAAAAGTGATGGAAGGGGCTGCGTCAGTCGCTGAAATTGCTCCAGGGGTCGATATCTGACGGGATGTAGTGGTTGATTTTACTGATGCCGGCGTTGCAGATTTTGTCTGCGTACCCATTCAGGATGTCGGAAAGACTGATGAATGAAGGCAGCCTGATATTCAGCGTGCGTATTTTGTCGAGACACTCCTGAAGCCGGGTGGAGGCTTCGTTTTCCCTGGCATTCCAGGCATCTGCGGCTTTTTTAGCCCGGTTATAGCCCGCCTGCGAACCGATTTCTGCGGCAGCACCGGCGCGACAGGATGCCGCCTGAAGTGTCGGTGACAGCAGAAACAGCGCGCAGAGCAATAGCGGCCCCAGCGTTTTATTGATGTGCATACGTTATTCCTTATGGTCGGGTTTTTCGGTTTACCCCGGACGTCCGGCCGGTTGTGCCTTGTGATGATGCTCCGCCCGGGGCGCGGATTTTGGGTAGTCAGTATCCGTGCGATAGCGTTCATCAAAACCAAGTCGGGCATGAAGCTGTGGGGGGATCTGTTCAGGGCGCTCCAGTTTTGCCAGCCGGGGTTCTTTTTCCCCGACGAGGCGAAAAGCCAGGGTGTCGCGGATAACCGGTTTCCCGTCGGCCCGGTTGATGGCGCTGCCGTAGCCAATAAACTTCAGCCCTTCCTGGGTCACGGCATTGATGATGACGCCGGGTCCCTGGCCCTTGCCCGGGAGGCTTGCCAGAACGTGGTAATACTGATCCTTAACCAGCGCCACCCCCTGCAGATAAGGGCCATGGCCTTTCACCAGATGCAGCGAGAGCTTGCCTTCTTCTGTCCAGGCGCTCAGTACCGGTGCGGGCTGCTGTTTGTTTTCTTCTGGCCGGGAAGCGGTCAGTGGATCACCCTGTTCCGGCGTTCCCCGTCCGTCGGCCCGTAGCCAGAGCAGGGCGTTCCGGGTTTGCGGTATTGCCGGGGTATCCGCCAGCGGCAGATTACGGAGCATGCGCTGCTGGAGAGAGGCAAAGGCGTTCAGGTCATAGGCGGACAGTTTTTCCCCGGTTGTCGGTGTTTCCGGAGGGCGGACGTTCGCTGCGACGGCTGGCGTGATTTGCCAGTGATTGCGGTGGGTTTCCACCGGCCGGTACCCGGTTATTTCACCTTTATCATTCCGCTGAGGTTCCTGTACCGTAACTGGCTTCTTGCCCATGTACTGGAGGGTGACCACCTGTCCCTCACTGGCCCGGCTTTCCTTTACGGCGGACGAGAGTTCTTTGCCCCAGACGGTCTTTTCGCCCGCGCGGGTTTTCAGGCGAATGAAGTAGCTGTCTGTGTTGCTTTTATCGAATTCAAAGGGGGCGCGGCCATGCTCCAGAATCTGCCCTTTTACTCCCTTGCTGAAATCCAGCTTCTCCGGCTTCTGCGTGGTTTTTTGCGCTCTGGTCTCCTGAACTGACGCTTCCGGGCTAAGGGATTCCGGAGCGGTAGTCGTTGTTGTGGATGTTGCCTGCGCAGGGGAGGCGTGATCGGCTTTCAGATCCCCGGGTGTTAACGGGGAAGCGGCTATCGTATCGCCCGCTGTATTTGCCGCTTTTTCCGCCTGAAGCCGGCTGCGGGTGTCATCCAGTTGCGCCTGCTGAATGGGGTTTTTCATACTGACGTTAAGGTCGTACGTCACGATCAGCTCCATCACCTTCTGCTTAAACGTCTCGCTGCCGGTCAGCTCCAGGCGACCACCGTAATGGCGAATAGCGGTCAGCAGCGCGGCCAGGACATGCTCCGTACTCTGGCTGGCCTCCGGCGATGCCATCGTCATCCGGTTGCCGTGGTCAATAAACGCTGGAGTATCATCAAGATGATACTGAACGGTATGACCTGCCTCCTTCCAGGTGACTCGCTGAAGCAGAGCATCGATATCGATCCGGGCGGGCATCGGGGTGGCGCTGAAGTCTCCCGGAGCACGTGGCCCGAAGATAAAACTGTTTTCTTCGGGTTGCGCAGTTGTCTCCGTCTTGCTGGTCGTTGCCGTCTGTCCGTTGTCGGGTGGTTCTGCTGGCGCAGACTCATCCTTTTTTTTGCTGTTGCGGGTCTTGCCAGCAGAGCGTGGTGCAGGTTGTGGGGTCTCTGGTTCTGCATTTTCGACGACGGGTATGTCCACCAATGGTGCAGCGGGTGATTCAGGGGCGTCTGGTACACCCGCAGATTGAACCGGATTAGCTGGCTCTGGTGCAGCTGCGCCCTCGGGTAAAGGGTGCCCGGCGTTTTCAGGCTCCGGCCCCGTATCAGCCAGCGGGGACGTATCATTGTCGCTGGTCAGGGTCTCTACAATGTCGGCGTAAGCCTCCAGTGGAGGCCGGTCTTCAGGTTCCTCACCGACAGGTGGGCTGATAGTTTCCGGTGATGCCTCGCTTATAACATCCACTGTAGTGAGTGGAGGGGGGCTGGTTTCTGCCACAGCCGCAGTTGTTATTTTATCTGCTGAAGGCGAATCAGGATTAACGGGCGGCGGCGAGGTATCGGGCTGTGCAGTGGTTGCTGCCATCTCCGGTGGTGTGTCATTGCTCTCGTGGTCCGGGGGCAGGGAATGCGTCTGAGTATCGGGCATCGCTGTTTTCTCCATTGAGGGTGTGTTTTCCGGCGGCTGAGCGGACAACGCCGGGCTGGCCTGAAGCCGTACGGCTTCAGTGCCGCGAGCCGCCTGCAAATCGTTAAAGTCAGTCAGACCCTGCCCGCGTTCGTCCGGGGTAAAGGCGGGTAAAATCACGGTGCCGCCGGTGAGTCGGGCGGCCTCGAGCGCCTTTTCTTTACCCGGGTTGCCCGGGCGATGTGGTTTGGGGATATCATCATCCCCAAAAATCACCACCGGGCTGTTGGGATAGCGGGCGTGCAGCGCTTCGGCCACTTTGGGCAGGTTGCCGGAGTCGATGGCCATGACCACCGGATGCTGCAGCGATTCCGCCAGGCTTGCGGCCGTGGCATAACCTTCGGCCAGCAAAAGGGGGGCACCGTCTGAAAGCTTTCCCCCGACAACAAAACATGCCCCGGCTTTTTCGCCGCCGAACGCCAGCTTCTTCGGTATTCCCGGGTCCGCTGAAATTGTCTGGCGGGTGCGGACAGAGCCATCGGCGCTGGACAGGGGGATAACCAGCCTCCCTTGCGTATCCAGGCGTACTCCCTCTGCGGCTGGTACCCCTTTACGCAACAGATAAGGGTGGTCGTCCTGAGCCTGAGGAAGGCTGGCCAGCAGCGCCACGGTTTCCCGGGCGGTATTGTCATGCTGCAGTTGCGTTTCCCGGGCCCGCTCCAGCTGCCGCTGGGCGGTGGTGGCTTTAATGTGCGCCAGTGCCGCCGGATCGGGTTGATGATTGGTCATTTTCCATGTCTGGCGTTCGCCTCCCGCTAGCCAGTTTTGCACCCAGCCGTTGGCAAATCCGTCCAGATGCCCCACGTAGGTCAGTGATTGTTTTCCGGCTTTATCCCCGATGGCGGCCAGACGGTGGGTTTTGCCGTCCATTTCCACTTTGTCGTGCGGGCCGATTTCAGCCCCGTTTTCAATGAGAAAATCGGTAAACCGGGCGAGAGGATCGCTGTCTGAAAGCGGCGACAGAGTGGTATCCGGTAGCCAGTCGCGGAGCTTTTCCAGGTCGGCTCCGGGACGGGCAAACCACAATCCCTGGGTTTTATCGAGTTCGAGCGCGTTCTCTCCGTTAGCCAGCTTACCGGCCGCACGAAAGGCGGCCTTGCGCTGTTCCGGAGGGATCACGAGGTAGGTCTTTTGAGTGGCCTCCATAAATCACCTTTGTTGAAGAAGTTGAAGACAATAGCGGGCCTGCAACCCGAAAATGGGCTGTCAGTGTCATTAATGCTGAGTGGATTAATAAGGCTGTCGGAAATAGCCCCAGCGTGAGAGATCCCTCAATGTTTCAGTCTTGTGTTCAACAAGCATGTGGGGGCCAGGTGTAATCAGGTAAGTCAGAATAAAATGGGTCTGTCGGATATTTTCCTGATGTGCAGCGGTTGCCGTGGCGGCGCAATGAATATTCCCCGTCCGCTTGCTGATACCGGGTAAAGACCGGAGGTATTTCTCAAGCGGTGTTGGGGATGGTGTCTGTTGCGTGGCATCACGACGGAGTGTCAGGTTCAGTTCCTGAAGTGAATCCACCGTTGTGTAGAACGCCAGCGTATCCTGATGTAATTCAAATCCCCGCTGTTCCTGCTGTGTTTTCAGAGCCCACAATAAACCGTGGATATAACGTTGCACGGCCAGACGAGTCTTGCGGGACGGATAGTTCAGTAACATGTCATCGACCTGGTTGACCAGACTGGTGAGATAAACCGGTTTAGTCAGTGAGGGGCGGTTACGAACCTGGTGAACGGGGAGTGTCATCGGGTCTCCTTCAAAGCGATTATTCATAAAACCGCCGGTACCACCACGGGCGGCCGGATTTCTTGCTGCCGCGAATGAGGTGCACAAGACGGCGTATCAGGACCGGTAATGTCCAGCCATAGCGGGCCAGCAGGGCAAAGAAAGCGATAACGCCGGAGCAGATATAGAAGGCCATCATGCAGGGCCACCGGCACCAGGCCAGATACACCAGAAAAGCGGGGGCGGGGATGCCCCAGATGGTCAACCGCCGCCCGGCATTACGCCAGATAGCGTCCTTCTTCTTCATTGGCTAGTCTCCATCTCTCTGAGTGTTCTGACGGGTACCACCGTGAGTATTTCCTCACGAGAAATACGGCCTGTGGCATACAGAACGAAGGCCTTATCAGCGATACGTCCCTTTTCTGCCCGAACAATACCGTCGATATGGTGACCCCATGTGGTGTACGGCATAGATGACAGTTTGTCCCTGAGAGCATCATCCATGACGATGTATTCCCTTACTGCTTGACGGCGGCCATCGGTGGTTCGTAGCAGGCGCTGGACCACGACATACTGCAGGACCCCCAGCAGGTCGCGAGCCATGGCCTCACGAATTTCATACGGAAAGGCCGCCAGCATGCGGCTGACCGCTTCGCCCGGGGAGTAGACATGAAGCGTGCTCAGACACAGATGGCCGAGTAATCCGGCAAGAATAGCGGCCTGAATGGTTTCCGTATCACGCATTTCACCAACGCCAATAATGGCCGGGCAGCGGCGAAGGGCGGCACGAATGGCCTCAGCAAAGGACGCCACGTCCTTACCAATCTGCAACTGCGTCGCCGGCAGAATGTCAGAGGCCTGCGCGATGATGTATTCAATCGGATCTTCTGCCGTGGTGATTTTCCGGTCCGGGAAGTGTGTGGCACAGTAGCGATAGATGGCCGCCAGCAGGGTACTTTTCCCTGAACCGGTTTCCCCGCCAAACAGCCCCAGTCCCTTGTGAGGCAACAGAGCTTCCAGCAGATCCGGCTCAATCCCCATCTGCAGCAGGTCCGGAATTTGCGTGGGGATCACGCGCAGGGTCAGTGCGAGGGTGGAATCCACCATTCCGGAAGTTGCCTGGACAATATTGCAGCGAAAGCGGGCTCGTTCCCCCCGCTGCAGGCCATAGCGGCCGTGAGCGTCACCGTCCAGCTGATAAGCCCTGTCCTGGGGACGTCCTCTGCGAACCAGCGCCCTGACTTCAGGATCGAAGACGTCATCAACCAGCCGGGAAAGCCGGTCATCCGCCAGCCGGAAAGGACTGGCCTGATGTAGCCGGCCGTAGCGGCTGATAACCAGCGGGTTACCGCCCTGAATGTGGATATCGCTGATGTTATTTCTGGCCGTCCAGGTCAGGAACGCTTTAAAGCTGTCGGTCGTCAGCGCTCCTTTAAAGTCAAAGGATTCAAAATCAGAAGGGGTCATGGTGTGACCTCCGCGCTGATGACGGGTTTCCAGCTGCGTTTATCCGGTGTGAAGCCAGCATGTTCCCGCAACCGACGAATACGTGAGCCGGTCACCAGTTTCTGACGATTGCCGGTGACCGTTTGTTGTTCATCGGTGACGTGTGGGCGGGTAATAAAGCCCTGACGCAGCAGCGTTGAATAAAGCAGCATGCCGCGATAATCGCGGGTCAGCCGGTTGAAACTGGCCTCAAGGGTGTTGTCTGCGCCTTCCCGTCCGGCTTTCCAGCCTTTCTCTATCGCCTCCCGCCAGAGGTGTTCCTCATTGCGGGTCTTCGGAACAATGCCGCTTTCATCGTCCGTTGCCGGGGTGGTACCGAGCCCGGCCAGGAGCCAGGTTCGCCATGAGGGCGGGTTACTGACAAAGCGCTCCGGCACCACAATCTGGTAAACGTGGCTGGCGGTTCTTATCTGCTCCGGGCTGATGTTGGCCACATCCTTCGCTTCATCAATCACGGGGGGTAGCCAGCCCTCGGTACTGATAAGAGTACGAAAGTCATACAGGGCGTTCAGCGTGGTATTCCGGGCCGTCAATGCCTGCGTAAGTTCCCACGCCCGCTGTGCTTTACCGCCCCGGAAGCCGGTCTGAAATCCCTCTTGGCGGATCATATCGGTACGGGCATCGGCCTGTGCGTCGTGATGACTGGCGGTGTCCAGGTAATAGCTCATATCCGGCGGCGGAGCTTCCGGATTCTCCGTGCCGGCGCAGGCAGAGCCTGTGATGAGCAGCGCCAGCAGTGTGATAGCGGGTGTTTTCATCGTGGGCCTCTGTGATGTGCGGCAATCAGTACCGGCATGCGCATGAAGTCCAGCTGCAGCAGCCCCGGATACTGGTGTGTGGTAGCCCGCCATGCGGTCTGCGAGTCAATGATGCGCATGAGGTTCTGGAACGTAATGCTCCTGACGTGAATATTCAGGGGCAGCGGCAGGCGTACACCGCTGTAGTTGAACGCCAGCCCCCGCTGGCGGGCCAGTTGGGCCAGTAGTTCTGTGGCATCACCGTCCCAGTCCAGTGATACGCGTGCGCTGTTGGTACGGATGGTGTCTTCCGGCAGCCGGGTCTGCGTATTCATCAGGCTGGCGTTCCAGAGCTGATACTGCTGCGCTCTGAGGATTTCCACCTTTTGGGCGTTTTGCGTGCCTCCCGGTGTGGTGCAGTGCCTGAGCGGTTGCTGACAGGCGGACAGCAGCAATGCCGCCACCGCTGTGGCGATCATTCGTTTTTTCATGTTTACCTCGATTAATGCGTAGTGAAGATGTTCTTGAGTGGCAAAGAGGGTGTTTGCTTTTCTCGTTTACCTGGCCAGACCCTGTGGGGTATCTGAAAACTTATCGATGAGATGTATCAACGGCAGGCTGACGGCTCTTGCCATACAGAGGTGACTGCGTCTGGCCTGTGCTTCCCACCAGAACCGTTGAAAACGGAAACTGGCGCCGGGCAATGAGAATAAATATGCCCGGATAGCCAGTCTGGCTGCTGCAGGCAGTTTTTCGTCGTCCAGCGTGGTGAGTAAGGTCTGGAATGCGGTGTGCTGGTAGCAGGTTTCCGCCGAAATCGCTGCACCATAATGTGTTTGCTGATGCGCCAGAGAACAGAAAACCGCACGGGTGAGTTTCTGCGCGCGCTGTTGAAATCGCATGGATTCGTCTCTGAATACAAGGGTGATGTATCTGGCCATGTAGCAGATATTTTCGTCGGTCAGTTGCAGGGACATATCTATTCCGCATGAAGGAAAAGCCTCATGCATTATTTTCGAGGCTTTTCCATGGGTTAACGGGATATGAACATAAGTAGTTTCATTTCAGGATGAGCAAATCGTGAGTCGATGTTGAAACCATAGTTTTTCAATATTTCAATCATGGACTCTGAGTGGTTATAACAACGAGCATAGATATCAAGGCCTTCATTTCTCAATACATTGATCACCTGACCTGTCATTTCTTTCCCGAAGCCTTTTCCTCTGTATTTTTCATCTATGGCAACAAGCCATAACTCAATGCATTTATCTGGTGAATTGACTGAAATTATCGTGAAACCAATGGGTTTGTTTTCTCGGGTAAATATCAGAGCCCTTGCTCGTTCATTGTTAGAGATTCGTTTCTCATGCCTGATGATGCTATTTAGTTCACATTTAAAACCAAATCTTTTCAAGAATGATAAATAGATGTCGTAATTAAAGTGGCGGTGACGAGCCTCCTGAATAAATAGCTTATAGATAAACTTAAGATCCTTTGGGGTCGCGACTCTTAACATGCTCTTTCCTCTGTTTGCATACCTGAACCTTTGGCAGCTTACTTTTGGAAAGAGCGCGGCATTTTGAGCAATGCCAGCTTTTGTTCAAAAAACTGGCAACCTCACTATTCATGTTTTCCTGTCCAGCAAACGTTTGTAGATAGCGTGAATTTGTGCGGCGTAGACCTTACGTCGTTGTTCCTGTCGGGGTGTTTGTGCAAACCCCGCGTTGTAGGAACCCAGACAATCCCAGGTGTATCCACATTGCTGAAGGTGCTGTGCCAGCACCCAGGTTCCGGCCTGAACACAAAGACAAGGGTCGTTGAGCAGATCACGGGCCGAATGAATAACACCGAGATCAACCAGTCGCCTGACATTGGCGCTGTTGACCTGCATCAGACAGTAATCGTGGCTGAGAACGTGACCATCGCCTGCCCGGTTTGTACCAACAGCTCCCGGATGCAGGCTGCTTTCCCATATGGCAATGGACTCCACTATGAGGGAATTCTGGTGGTACCGGCTGGCCGCATAGTCAAAGCAGTACGCATGAGCCTGCGGGAGCGCCAGGAGCAGGCCCGCGCAGAGCATCAGGGCGGGTATTTTCATACGGCCCTCCGTTTAGTTATGGGTCAGCAGTCGGGATGGATGTCCCGTCAACGGATTTGGGGTGCGCCGGGTATCAACAGGTATCACCAGGGGATGTATGGCCGCTGGTTTCACCGTAACTGTCGGTGATGTTGGGTGGATGTGATTAGGGCCGGTCTGGTTCAGTGTATTTTGCGCCAGATTAATGGTCCCGGCACTGCCAGCGATAAGCCCGTCTATATACACATATGCGTCTGCGCTGTCGGTGGTTCGGGTGTGAGACGCACATCCGACCAGGATTGTCGCCAGCAACAATCCAACAGGGTGGATTTTCATAAAAAACTCCGGATGAAATTTATGCCCGAATAAATTCGGTGCATTCAGAAAAGAAATAATGGGCCGTGATCAGAGGGAAAAGGCTATCGGACAAACTTCCACACTGACGGGGGAACCTTGTCGAAAAACTTGTTCATCGTAATTTCGGCTAACCGGTGATCGGCCGCAGCATTAAACACTTCCAGTTCGTCGGCACTTAATTTATGGCGGTTGTTTTCAATGACTTTTTCAAGCGTATCGATACGTCGGCAATGACGGAGCTGGAATAACCATTCGTTGCGGGTCTTAGGGGGAGAATTTGTCTCTGGCATGATATTTACTCTGATTTTGGGGTGTGAATGTTGTCGGCAGAAGCGGTATTAAGCAGGGCTTCTGTCTGGTCGATTTTTTTCAGCAGCGAGGCAATGTCGCAGGCGGATACGTTGCCGGACTGGCGCACATAAGCCGCCCAGCGGCGGCGATAAATAAGATTCAGGCTGCAACGCTGAATAAGCAGCTGACGGTGGTTTCTGACATCGGGAGGCAACATGGAAATACCTCTGTGGGTGAAAAGAGAAAAAGGGCTAACCCATTCGTCTGTCCCCTGCGTCAGGATGCAGGCGAATGGACATACCCGGGGGATATCGATTGATGCGAATTAAACAAGGCGGAAACTGGCGGTACGGGTCGCGCGGTATCAGGATGTGGCCGGCTCTTTTTCGGCCAGGCGTCGCAGATTTATCTGGCGAACGTTTTGCTTCACGCAAAACTCGGCGCGTTGTTCGCTCCAGTTCCTGTTGATCTGGTTGCATGAGACGCGGTTTGCCTGTATCCAGGCTTTGGAAGCTTGAATGAATTCCCCGACCTGCTCCAGGTGTTGTGCTTCCCGGGCCCGGGGGTAATAAGCCTGGCTGTCCCGTGGTTGGGAAGGAATGGGGGTATGTTGTGCTGTATCAGTCATAGCAATATTTTCCTTTTAATAGAGAAATAGTTATAGAGAAATATTTTTCAATTGAGTGCATCCGAAAAAAAACAGGTGCACTCAGTTGAAGTTTGTATCTGGTTTGATTACACACGGTGTGTATCAGGCCTCCTTGCCCCGCCCCAGACCCGCCTGCGTTTATCGCCCGGCGTCAGGCTATTTCCTGCCTGTGTCAGTGGGAGACACTTCAGGAAAATGCCGTCGGAGTTTTCCTTCGGCAAATTTTGGATATAGAAATACCCGGTCGTTTTTATAAAAACGAAATGATTAATAAATAATTTCAGTTGAAATTCATTAATTGGAATATAAATTCCGGATGATCCAGTTTTGATATTCCGCCGTTAAATACTCCATCTCTTTACTGTGAATGTTATTTTCCTCGAAAGCCTTACCCTGCTGCGGATATTCTGTTCTTTCGTGGTTATTGTAATTTGCCTGAATTTTTCTCGCCCCTTCACAAATCAGACTACGTCGTGAGGGGAGCGGCAGATAATTCCTGGCCGTTGCGTGTTTTTTACTCATGGCTGTCAGAATGCGTATTTCACGCCCAGCATCGCGGCGGTATCGCTGTAATCTTTCCCGCCGATATCCTGGGCCACATTGCCCCACAGTTGGGTACTCTTCGACAGCTGCCCTTCCACACCGAGTTTGACCTCACCGACATTGACGGCTCCGGCCTGCTCCAGGGCGACACCGTTCATAACCACGCCGTTCCGTTTTGTGTTATGCAGCCAGTTCACTTCCACAAACGGCTGGAAGGTACGGTCTTTGCCGCTGTCAATGCTGTTGTGGCCCTGCATGAATGCCCGGACGCCCAATCGGGTACGGACGTTGTTGTTGCCCTGGCTGCTGATGCGGGTACCGTTGCTCTCGGTCAGGTCATCCGCCTTCACGCCCATCCAGGTTGCCTGCGCCTGAGGTTCAATGAAGTAGCGGGTCGGGTTGTCCGGTGAACCTGACTGGCCCACGGCCAGGGTGTAGCCGGTTTCCAGTGAGGCGGTCAGGCCTTTCGAAGAATATTTCTCTGAATGGATACCTTCGCCGCTGACCTGGTTGTTAAACCAGCTGTACAGCAACTGGCCATCTACATATGCCCCGGTATTATCCAGGTCATTCTGATACCAGGTCCCGTACATGCCGACGCTGTAGCCGTTCACAGAACCTTTCGCGCTGTGCCCGGACACGGTGGAGCGGGTGTTGTTCTGGTTGTTGCCGTAGCCAGCCATGACGCCCAGGTGGAAGCGGTCGAGGTCGTCGCTGCTCCATTGCGTCAGGTCGCCACCCAGTTGGGCCACATATGTGTTGCCTGTAGTGCGCAGCTGGCCGGAGCTGTCGCGGAACTGGTTGTGATTACCCACCTGACGCAGCCACAGGCTGGTTGCGTCGCCGTTGCCGTCCAGGACATTCATGTAGCGGTTTTCCCCGGCCCGGTCGTGCAGGGTGGTCAGGAACATGGAGGATGCGGCCTGGTTAGCGATGTAGGTGCCCGCTTCCGGACGAACAATATGCGGCCCCGGAACAGGTGGCACCGGAGGGACTGGTGGCACGGGAATTACGCGGGGGTTGATGGTCTGGCTGGTCAGTACCCAGTCTTTCGCCTGACTGCCGGTGCCCCGCACCAGGCTGTAGTCATACGCCCCGGCCACGATGCGCCCGGCCTGCTTAAACTCGCCGTCTGATTTGCCGCCGACCTGAATCAGCTCAATGCCGTCGAGGGTTTTCGCGCCGTTCCCGCCCGCGTTGTTAACGCTGACGGTTGATGTGCCGGACGTATTGCCGGTGACGATCAGTTTATCGGTCGGAGAATTGTCGCCACCCAGGGCGGTGTTAAATACCAGGCTGCCACTGTTGCCGGTGTAATTGCCCCCGACCGTCAGCTGCTGGCCGGGTTGTGTATTAGCGAACCGGATTGTTCCCCCGTTGACGACGTTGCCGGTGACATCTGAGCTGGCGGTCAGGCTGGCCATGCTGCCTGTTTGTCCGGTGAGGGAGGACAGGTGAGTCAATGTACCTGTCCAGTTCCCGCCGTTGCCCAGCGTCAGATTAGCGGTACCGCCGTTATTCACAACATCGCCGGTAACCCCTGAATTGTTGACCGTGATATTGGCGATACCGCCGGATTCGACACCGAGCGCGGTATGGTTTCCGGCGATGAACCGGCTGCCGTTCTGTACCAGCAGATTAGCTTTACTGCCCGCCCTGACGGACAGGAGCGTGTTATCGTCCGATTTCAGCTGAACGTTCGAAAAATTAACGTCTGTGGGGGCGGCGCCCCCTCCCACAGCGGTGGGAACGGTATGCTCAAAAACGACGCCGTATTTTTGGGCGTATATGGTCGAGTTTTTAATATCCGCCGATATCGGGGTCGAATCGTTCAGAAAGAGAAGTCCGGCGCTGGCCCCCTGGCTGCTCACAGAAAGCGTGCTGTCGCTCATGGACAGGTGCGGTGCGCCTTTGCTCAACCCCGGGGTTCCGTCAGCGAAAATACCCACGGCTGTAAAGTCATCGGTGACGTCAATATCCGGGTCAACGTGAGACCGGTTGTTTGAGACGGCCAGCGTGGCCCCGGAGATATTTGTCACGGTGTTATCGCTGAGGTAAAGACCGGTTGCTTCCGAACTCAGGTTGATATCTTTCAGATTCGCCGCAGCACTGTCATACAGATAGACACCGATTCGCGACCCACGAATGGATGAGCCATCCACTGTGGCGCTGGAGTTGTCACCCAGATCAATGCCATCTTCTGCGGAAAAAACGGTATTCCGGGTTGACGTTAACTGGCTGTTTCCGCTCAGTATCGCGGCCCCTGATTCATAGTCAGAGCGGCCCAGAAGGGAAGCTTTATCCAGATGAATGACGCTGTCTCCCTGGCCGTCGATGCCGCCATGAATCACCGTCGGCTGGTTGCTTCCGGAATCAATACCGATAGTGGCGGTGGTATGGCCATCCAGAGAGATAGCCCCGGGGATGAGCGTCCCGTCGCTGATGGAGAGCGTGCCGCCGGTAGCCTTTATACTGGAAACATTGGCGGAGGAGCCGCCCAGAACGACACCCGGCAGGACGTTCAGGTTGCCCCCGGTCATGTTAATGACCTCTTTAGAGTGGTCGACGCTGCTGTCCAGCGTCAGCTTCTGGCCGGGGGAAACCGTCGTTTGCCCGGCATGGACTGCGGGGACTGAACAGAGTAACGCGATTGCGGAAGCAATGGCGGTCAGGCGTGTGTTACAATACATGGTACTTCCTTACTTTTATAATAAAATCAGCTAATTAATACTGGCTGACGGGCGATGTCGTCCGACGGGTGTCAAATCTGAGCAAAAACGTCCCGCCCAGCTCGTACCAGAGGGAGCTGTCGGATAATTTTCTGACCAGATAGTGAATCACCTGCCGGGGGCAGGCTTTTGCAGAAGCCTGCCCTTTCGTACAGGGAATGAATTGTCGGGGAGTTACCTGGAAAGGGGTAGTCTACTAAAGGTATATATACCTTTAGTCCAATATACAGATATCAAAAAACACGTTATAATATTTACTCAGTAGATATATTATATATGTTTATTTTTTGCCTTTGTTTTTTAACAAAAGGTGATACCGTTCGATAAGATCACGAACAATTCTGGGGGGAACGTAAAGATGCCAGCCCTGTTCCGTGCCTGTTTTCAGTAATTCCTCCGTTGTCTGCACATGCGCTTTCTTTTTTAACGAGGCGACATTCGCTTTTATTGCGGGAAGGGAAATATCAAAGAATTCAGCCATGTCGGCATATTTCTCATGGCAGTACAACATATAAAGTACCTCCCATTCCCTTTCGGTGAAGCGATTATGGGGCCGTTCAAAAACCATCTGGCTGAACTGCTCTCTGTGCAGAAAATAAAGTCCGGACGTATTCCGGACGTCATCCAGATGAAAATAAGTCGCCACTTTTTCCCCGTCTATAAAAAGTGGAAACTTAACAAGCTCAAACGCCCGGGTTGTGTAGCTCAGTTCGGCTATGCCGATGCCTTTGTGAAACTGGCCTGTTTCAAATGCAAGCCGGTCATGTTCAGCCAGCTCCTCCGCGACAGAGGTCAGGGGCGGGATATCGGCCCAGGTTGTCCCGGCAGTCAGCAAATACTCCCTCCTTTCATCGCTAATCTCGAAATACCGGAAGTAGGCATCGTTGGCGTAAACCAGATGCCCGTTGATATCACGACACCCACAGGGGGTTTCGCATTGCTTAAAAAATGTCAGCATTCCCTCGGGGATTTTTTCCAGCAAAGGATGGTATTTGCTCATTTATCACCCCGGTAACAGACTGATTCACAAAAAACCGAACCTTTAACAGGTTGGTCACAATCAGGGTATGAATCACAATTTGATTTAAATCAAATTAGGGGTGAATAAAATTAAAAAAATCTGCTTCACTGTGTGATTTTTGAGCGATTTTGTTTTCGGCATGGACTCACAGGACCGGGGTAAACCGCGTTTTCGATGGTCGTGTGTCTCTCAATTGAGATGCATAATTACCACTCCACAAACAGGAGGTCGTATGGCTAACACTTCAATGTTGCATGTTCGAATCGACGAACAGTTAAAAAATGATGCTGCAGAAACACTCGTCAGTGTCGGCCTGGCGGCAGATCCCGAAATTTACGACACATGGTTCCGGGCTAAGGTCAGGGAAGCGCTGGATGATACACGGCTGGTTGTTTCGCATCAGCAGGTTATGGACGACGCTCAGGCATTGATTAGCAAGAAACGTAAAGCCCATACCTGTAGCGGCTCGCAATAAATGCCCCTTTCAAATCACATAGCTGATCCGCGCGCGCCCTTCCTGAGAATAAGCAGACCACCAAAAAAGCAGGGCTGTTTTCTGGCGGCTTCTAAAGCGGTTTAAATTCTGTCAATGAACAGGCTGATAACCCGCATTTAGACGTTTAGCCAGCCTTTCAAGTCGCTTATCCAGCGTCCAGAGCCTTGCTCCTGGCGTTATAAGGGTCGATGCCAGTAACGTGATATCAACCAGTCCACATCCAAGTCCGTACAGTTTTTCGTTTTCAATAAACGTCATAACTTCAGCAATATTTGCCTGATGGCACTGTGGTAACAGCCCCAGATCGCCAAGCGTTCGTAGCCTTGGAGCGGGCGGGGTTCCACAGGCTATCTCTGCCAGTATCATCGGGTGAATCAGAACCAGATCCCCACTCAGCAACTGAATCAATCTATCATTCCGGTTTCTGAAATGGTCAACCCAGACAGATGTATCAACCAAAATAGTCATTATGCGGATGGCTCCTCACGGCGGCGAGGAATTATCTGCATATCAGCCGATGAACCGCCGAGCGAAGCCAGTCTTTTTGCTGCCTGCACCCGAACAAACGTTTTCACGGCTTCCCGGAAAATATCAGCCTTATCCATACCAGGATCGGCCATTTCCAGTGCCTGTGCATACAACACATCATCGATTGTGACAGTCGTTCTCATAATCTCACCTCACGAGATTTATAAATTGATGCTATTTTGCATCAATGCAAGCATCAAAACAATCAGCAAGAAAAGATTAATGGCACAGAGGACCAGCGGTTTACTCCCTCCCCCCTGTCTGGCACGCAGGAAATGGTTGTGCGAACGATTGACGTTGTGGCTATCCTGCAGGGCATGTAAAGCTGAAAGCTCGCCAGGGGTGGTACTACCGGAAAATCAGAGAATGCAAACATGTTTGAAGCATGTGGTTTATTCAGATGCACAGCCTTTGGCTTTCAGCTGCGCCAGCATGGTGGTACGCGCGGGTTCACTGTACTCATCGATGAGAAACTGAACCAGGGTGGCTGGCGAGATGGTACATCCGGATGTAAAGCTGATTTCGACCGCCAGTCGTTCCAGCCTGCACCGGCGCTGCGTGCCGATATAGACGAGTGGCGCGGAAGGTTTTGTTTTCATGGCTAATACGGACCTCTTGATGGTGTGTTCTTTCAACTGGGCCTGGCGGCCTTTCTACAGGGGGGCTCCAGTCTGTGGGGGGCAGACGGAGTAGATAAGGGCTTTGTCGGATGTCAGTTGCTCCCGCGAGTCCTTTTTTTCCAGCAGTGAAAGTAGAGCTACCTGCCGTTCCATTGCTGAATCCAGCATGTAGATACGCTGGATTTCAGCCAGCAGCGCTGGCGGTAAGTTGCGACACTCGATGTGATCACAAACAGGGTCAATCCTCAGAAGCAGAGCGCACTGAAGGCCATTAATGATGTCTTCGCGCACCTGACCAAGCTGATTGTTAAACTTCACAAAGTGGCCAGCGCCGGGAATATCAGTGATGGCGGTGGGATGTATTTCTTCGGGGTCGAAGCGGGTAAACAGATAACCCGGGAAGAGTGGTCTGGTTGTTTTTCGGGATGATTTGCAGTCTTTGCGTGGTGTTACGGTAGACTGCTGGGGGTAGTAGGTTTCGACGCCGGTGAGAGATATTTGTAATGCAACTCGTTGAAAATGCTGAACCTGACAGTTAAGCAGGAACCATGATTTTGCCATGTTCACCTTCCTTTGGGCAACACTCGCCCTTTACCTCGCCGTGAGGTAGCCTTTGCTGCAAATAAAACACTGTATAAAAATACAGTGTTTGACTGTATGCCCATAAATAAATTGAGTCAATACCAAAGGGCACAGGCGATGATAACTAATAATGCTTGAATATCAAGTATTATTAGTTTGTCTGACCATATCGGTTACCCGCCTCTCTATATGATGTACAAAAGAATGATAAGGAGGTGTTATGGTGCCGAAGCGGCTGAAGGAGGCAAGGGAGGCTCGAGGATTATCACAACAAAAGCTTGCTGAACTTGTTGAAATCGATGGGTTTGATATTAGAAAAAGAATATCAAACTATGAGGTGGGTCGATATTCGCCGTCGTATCAAATTGCAGTTTCGATAGCGAAGGCTCTTAATTACCCCGAGTGTTATTTTTATATTCAGAGTGATGTTTTTGCCGAAATGGTGTTGCATCTATATAAGAATGAAAGTGATTCTCATGTTAACCCTTATTTTCACAGCCTTGTGCATGCTCAAAAACTAGTTTCGGAGTTGAATGATTTTTTAAAAAAAACAACTAAAAAATAATGAGATAGCAAGTGCAAGGGCAAGGGCAAGGGCAAGGGCAAGGGCAAAATCCCCCGATCTTGCCATAGAGATAGAATTATCTGATCTTCCCTTCTTCCTTCTTGAATGCTTTTTAGACAGGCATAGAATCTCCCCAGCAGGTGTATGTCTTATGTGGCAGATACGGGAGGTTCGCATGAAGATTGTTGTTGCGTCTGGGGATACAAAGCAATATCCGGAGCTGGTGACCAATACCGCGACAGAAGTCCGCATGAAGTTGGGGATGTCGCGCATTTCTTTGAACTCTCTTGCGATCCCCGGAGGCCGGGCCCCTGTCCTGCTTATTGATTGTTTCAATGAAAAGGGCAAACTTTACTCGCTGCGTTACCATCTGCCGGCAGACACAGTGGCCAGGACAGATCGTCGTATTTCACTGTTGTTGCGTTTGCTTCGAAAACAGCTTGGTGCGGACAGCGCTGCGCTGGGTCACGCTGCGTAAAAAAGGCAACTCGCTGATTCGTGAGAAGTGTAGTATTATCCTCTGAACGATCCTTTCTGACAGTACAGTTTGCCTGTGGTAGTCAGGAAAATGATTTGTGATCGTACAAAGAATTCATGGTGGGCCACGCCGGAAGGTGGCAGGAAACGGGTTCTGAGTGGTTTTATCGGAGCCAGAAAAAGGAAAACCCCGAGAATCTTCTCCAACTTTGGCGGGCTGTAGAAAGATTAACGGGGCATCACATAAACTGCATAGCGCTGTTGCTCTATGCAGGGAGTATAGATTTATGCTTAACGGAATGCAATCCCCGTTATCAGTATTACTCCTCCTGTGCAACATAAGCGCAGGAAGGTGTGGCTGAACTCAATACATCTTTCGGACAGACACCTCAGCGCTCGCGTCGTGGCGAAAACAACGCCCTGCGGCGTGGCCAGTCCAAAATTCACCGGCGTTATACGCCCACGTTGTGCAGCAGCGTCCCTCGCGGGATGGCCAGCAAAGTGGCTGCGCGCGTCAGCGGCCATAACTGGCACCGTAATGCTGACCTGATTGCGCTCCGGCGCGAAGGGTTTATCCCGTACACCAAACGAAACGACCCTCATTATCAGCCGAAGCCGATGCGCATTCATGCCCGGTCAGAATTGTGTGAAGCGCTGACGGCGCTGTCGCATGTGATGGCTGCGTACTGCGACTATCACTACGACCCCGAGAAAGAATATGTCTTCGAGGTCATGGCGCCGATGGAGCTGCTGGCGAGTCGTATCGGCGTCATGCACACCTATGAGAACGGCCGCAAGGCTTACGATATCGCGCTCAGTGCATTGTCTGTACTTGAGCAGATGGGCTATGCCTACGTTGACAGGGCCGATGACCCGGACACCGGGCAAAACAAGCCGATGCGTATCTGGCTGAGGGATGCGTTCTTCACATCACGCGGTATTACTGTGGAAGAAATCCGCAAATGGCTGGGAGAACATCGCCGCTGGGCCATTAAACACGGTCTGACAGAGAGTCTGCGACGCAAGCATGAGCAACACCTGTTGCGCATGGAGCGCATTGGCATCAGCATCAAAGATAAACATAAACTCCGCAACAAACTGCGCCAGATTAAGCGTTGGGTGACCAGTCCTGACCTGGCGGAGGAGAAGCAGGCCCGTATCACCGAGCTGGATGATGCCCTGAAACGTCTGGAAGATGAGCGACTGGATACCCTTCTGGACAAACAGCAGCAGAGTTTGACGTCTTTAGCTGGCGCGAAGGCCCGCCGGCAGAACTCATATCACCAGGCGTTTATCCAGTGGTCTGTCAGCGGAAAAATGACGCCCATTCAGGTCATTCAGCTTGAAACGGCGCTTAAGCGGGAGCAGCCCGGGCTGATAAGTAGTGACCCGGAGACATACTACCGGTTGCTCCTCGAGCGTGCCGGCGTTCTGCCGTAATCCCACCCCCATCCCTGCTCCAGATATTCCGACCGTGCCCGCGCGGGGCCTTCCCTTGCACTCAAACCCCGCCGCCGCTGAAGAAACCCTCACGGCAGCCCGACTCAGCCCCCCAACCTGCTGATTTTGCCCCAACCAGGACCTCACCCGGACACATTTTCATCCAGGCGGTCACTGAAAAATACCATTAACTTCGAAGGATGAAGTTAGCTTCGAACAACCCCCTGTATTTACCATTAATTCCGAACGTAATTTCTGAACAAAAGAAGCCCTTTAAAAAGGGGGATACACTGAGCCCGCAAAGCAGGCTCTAATGTAGCTCCCTCGCTTTGCTCGGGCGTAGAAAGCTCCTGGTTTTCATCTGAACCAAAAACGAACGGCTACACTAAATCTTGGAATACAGCCCTGTATCTGTGTAATCCTCGTATTTACTAATGTGTATGCTATTGGCTATTTACTCAGCCCCGCTGGCAGGTGGGGCTTTTTTTATGCACCTCCCGCCGCCAGCGGCGGGCCCCACAGCCCACCAACATTCTCAACCCCTGCGTCCGACCCACCCTGAAAAGCGCCGCCGCCCCGGGCCAGAGGCCCGGAACTGTGTCGCTTTTAAGATGGATGATGTAACTAAGGTTTTGTGTTGCTTTAAGAGGTGTTGCTATCAATCTCGGGGTACACGCCCGTAAGCGGCCCTGACGGCCCGCTAACGCGGAGATACGCCCCGACTGCGGCTACGCCTTGTCGTGACCACTCCGACGGCACACAGGTGCTTCTGTGTCGCTTTCAGCGGATCTGGCTCTTTAGGGCGGAAGTGACGATTGGTGAAACCTTTCAGATAAGTACCGGCTTCGCCGGGTCACGGTGCCCTTTACCCCCACGCTCTGTTCAGCTCCGGCTGGCACCTCCATGCCGCAAGCGGCATCCGGAAGACCAGCTGCGGACGGATTCATGATATAAACGATAGTGTTTATAAACACTTTTGTGGATATCATAATAATGCTGCTGAGCGACTACATTGACAGCGTGTATGGCACGGCGCGGGGAAACCGGGCGCGCTTCCTGAGAGACAACCCCCGTATCCGGCCCCAGGAGCTGAGCCGCTGGCTGAAGGCCGGACTCAAAATCCGGCCCGAAACCGGGGAAATCTACAAACCCGTCTCGCGGACAGTCACGGTGCCGGAGACCACGGCTGCCAGCGCGGGGGTATTTATGTCCGATAACCTGCGGGACCGCGTGACGTCGCTGGCCACCGCGCAGAACGTCACGCCCGACGACATGCTGAATGCCCTGGTGGCGCGCGAGGAGCTGCGCAGTGACCTGTCTCCGGACCCCGCTGACGATGCGGCCGTGCCGGAGCAGATGATTGCCGGGATGGTCAACCGCCACTTTGCCTCGCTTTCCGGCCACAGCGAAACGGCGGCATACCATCTGGCCCTGAGGGCGCTGGTCCGCGAGCTGACGGAGTCTGACCTGCTGACGTTTCATACCGGCAATATCGCCGAAAGCCGCCGGCTGAATATCCCCCGCACGGCGTATTACTGGTACGGCGGCTTTGTGGCAAAGCGGGTGGCCATGATGCTGGGCTGCTTCGATGTGTACCTCTGGAACGAGATGATGCGCCCGGACAGCGATGTGGTCTTTGTCGGGGATGCCCGCAACGTGGTGGCCTGCTACTTTATCTGCCAGCAGCTCTGCCGCCTGCTGAAGGGTGTCCGGCTTAACTGGCGAAAACAGCAGGGCCAGTGGGGAAGCCGGGGCGAGCTGGATGAGGCGTCACACCGGTATACGCAGCAGCTGGCGGAGGGGATCATGGAGAACGGCATCTTTATCGGCGCCGGGGAGCAGGACTTTTACCGGCTGCACCGCTATGCGGAAAAACATTACGCCTGGGCCATACGCTGAGCTGTTTGATCTCTTTTGATGGGTTAAATAATGCGCTTAACATGCAAAATTTTCCGTTCTCCAAACTGGCCCCATTAGGCTTTCTTTGCCTGAATGGTTGATTTTCCGTCGTTCAAGCCAGAAAATCCCTAATCTATACATGGATAGAAGGGAGTGGCGGTAAATGGCTATACCTGTGTATTTATGGCTGGAAGATGATGGTGGGGCACAGATAAAGGGTAGCGTTGATGTGAATGGCAGAGAGGGAAGCATAGAGGTAAGCGAGTTAATGCACTCTGTAGAGCAGCCCACAGATCCTCTGACAGGCAAAGCCACATCAAAACGCTTACATAGCTCATATGCGTTTATGAAAAGCATTGATAGCTCGTCTTCTTATCTTTTCAAAGCACTATCAACGGGTCAGACACTAAAAAAAGCGGTGTTTAAATTCTACCGAATTAACTACAACGGACAGGAAGAAGAATACTTCAGAACCACACTGGAAAACGTGAAGGTAACAGAGATAGAACCGTTCATGATGGATATTAAAAATCCTCAATGGGAAAGGCATGAACACCTTGAATATATTGATTTGGCTTACGAAAAAATCACATGGCACTACCTCGACGGCAATATTATTCATACTGACTCATGGAAAGAGAGGGCTGTTTAATGACCTGGGTATACGATATAGCAACACACAAGTTCACTCGTAACGGTGAAACATATACAGCAGACTATGCCGGTGCGACAGGTTATAAGAATGACACTTCGCAGGAGTGTGTAAGCGAAAAAGGCCCACTTCCCAGAGGCACTTATACCATCGGATCGCCTCACAATTCCCCTCACACTGGTAAATATACTCTAAACCTGACCCCCAACCAGAGTAATGCAATGTGTGGCCGTTCTGCCTTCCGAATTCATGGCGCGAGCAAAAAGCACCCACTGGACTCATCAAACGGTTGCATCATCGCCCCTATAAGCGTCAGAAAGAGCATTTGGGCTAGTGGTGACACGGAGTTAAAGGTAATATGAAATATATCTTCCTTGCTCTTACTACTATGGTCTCTCCTGCTGTTATGGCAGTACAGATGGAGGGTTTTGGAGCTAACTACTACCAGGATGATTCATCCATTCCAAACTACGAAACTAACAAAGGGTTAACGCCTGATATAATTGTTGGTGATAACATATTTACAATGGAATTTAGCAGCCTTGCTGATATAGCGAAAACTACAGGCGTAGCTGTTAATCAAGGCGTTCAAGCCTCATGGCTTTGCCTTACCTCTAAAAAGGTTAATTACTGGTTTATCTCTGATAATGAGATGGGGCAAGGATATTTAACATCTATCGGAATTGCCAAAACTGGAGCACAAGAAGGCTGCTCCTCTTACAGTGGTGATTTAATCGTTACGATTAAAGGGATTCCTTTATTGAAAGCCTCATCAGAAGACATATCGTCGATATTCTCGATAAGACCTGATAGCAACATAATTCAGTATTGTGCTGACACCAAAAGTTACGGCGATTTCAGCCAAACAAACTGCCTTCAATATTATCTTGAAAATAAAAGAGTTAACGGTGTGTTTATTAGTCAAGTCACGTCCAACTAACTACATCTAAAAGACGGGTAATGTAGTGCCCGGAAAACGTCGGTTAACGTTGGTCGTATTCCAGGTAATCCAGTTCGTAAAATATACTCGCCATCTCCAGTGCTTCACGTGGTGTGAGGATGAACTGAATATCACCTGGAGCCAGTTTCCGCTGGGCTTCCCATTTCATGTAGAGCGTGAACACCCGGTTTCTGCCTTATTCCATGTCAGGTGTAGGGATTTTCCAGCGAAAATGGGGATAAATCAAACATTCAGGGGGAGGCTCCGCCGAAAACCTGGATTTTTCCGCGACCAGTGCCGGTGGGGCAATCACATAAACGACGGATTGCGTGGCAGCCACTAAAAAAATCTTGGGGCAGCCGACAGATGAACCCGGCGCTGTGGTAATAAAAATTAACCACACCACGGGTCTGACCATTGATTGCCCCACACAATTTTATGCTTCCGTTACGGTCACACTATACTGAAACCATAGCCAGAGAGTTTAATTCACGGGGCTATGCTGTAAAGGAGGTCTCAGGATCGATGACTGATAATCTTATTGAACGGATTTCTGTCACGCTGGATACTGAACACACGCTGGAAGGTCTGGTCCGGCACCTGCTGGAGTTGCTTGAGCTGGTGACCAACATGGAATCAACGTATCTGACATGTATTGAATCTAATAAAGGCCTGCAGCATATTCAGTTTTCCCGTAACAGCAAAACGTTGTCTGTCCCTGAAGGACTGGTGGTGCCATGGGACGACACACTGTGCAAGCGCGCCCTTGATGAGGGGCGGCGTTATACGGGGGATGTGGCGGCTGTCTGGGGAGATTCCACGGCTGCAAAAAAACTGGGTATTGCTACGTATGTCAGTACCCCTGTGACGCTGGATGACGGATCGCTGTACGGTACACTTTGTGCGGCCAGCTCAGAACGACGCCCCCTTCTCGCTCATAACGAACATGTACTCCAGCTGTTTTCCCGGCTTATTGCTCAACAGATCCAGACTGAAAAACTGATGAAAGACCTCCGACGGGCTAATACTGCATTGACCAGAACCAGCTACGTTGATGCGCTTACCGGGCTCCCCAATCGGCGGGCAGTGTTCGAACAGCTCCCCCGGTTATTCTCCCAGGCTCACGAGGGGGGGCGTTATGTGGTGCTCGCATTTGTCGATCTTGATGGCTTCAAGCAAATTAATGACGTTTATGGGCATGAAACCGGAGATGATTTTCTCCGGGCCACAGGCAGTAAGCTCAGAGAGGGAACGCGGGAAGATGAAGTGGTGGGGCGTATCGGTGGCGATGAATTTATTGTGGCAGTCGCAGGGGCGGTGGAGCATAACAAATCACAGTGTGACGCTCAGGCTCTACGGCGCCGGCTGTCAGCCCTGCTGACCGGAGAATTTAGGCTTGCATCCTGCATTATTGGTTATGCAGGTCCGAGTATGGGTGTTATTGCGGTTAATCCGTCCGTAACGACGCCAGATGAGGCTTTGCAGCAGGCGGACCAGGCGATGTATGTGGATAAGCAAAGGCGTAAAAGCAAGGCTGAACAGTAGCGCGCCTGTGCCGCTGGGCGGCCCCGTAAAATGTTCTCTGTTCACCACCGGAAGCATTATTTACGACGAAGCTGGCTTGCCTGCCGGCGTGCAGATCACGGCGCACCTTATCGAGGGTGGGGGGATTGACCGCATACAAAACAGCAAGCGAATCGTTGGTTCCAGACATCTCAATGAATTCTCGGTATTTGGTCTGACAGATGCCGAAGCCCGGGTACTCTACTTCATTCTGCGGGGGCAATACCCGAAAGGGCATTGCCAAAATACTGGCGATAGCCCCAACAACTTACGACAATTACTCTCAGGCCATTATGAAGGCATTCGGGGCTGAAAACCGGGATTACCTGGATAGCGTGATTACCAGCGGCAGGTTACCAATATCTCCGGCCATTACAGGAATGGCTTATTGGGGGCAATACGACGACTTATCTTCATTACCATCGAGGTTATGCTATGCCGACACTTCATCCTGTAGTAGAAATTCTGAAAAACGAAATTGCGAAGAAAAATTATACCTGGAAAGAGGCAGCAGCCGGTTCAGGGATATCTCCTGGTCGGTTTGAAAAACTCATGAGCGGGGAACGGGATATGAAGGTGGTTGAAGAGGAAAGGCTATGTAAATTCCTCGGCTTATCTGTCTACATTGTTGAGCGGCGTGCAGAGCTTGAGCGGGAACGGCAAAGCACCGCGCTATCAGGCAAAACAATACACTGAGCAGGATAGTTTCGGGAGGTGTGCCTGATTCTGAATTTTGGTCAACGCATTCTCCCTGTTTTCCCTCTTATGATAAAACTGAGCTGCAGGTGGGCTATTTTTATGCTGCGGTCAGGCAGGGGCGAATATTCAGCGGTCAGTTTGCAACCGGATAGCGGCATGCAAAATGACAAGGGAGGTACAGGCTATGGACATGAATGAATGCAGGAAGAGGGTGCAGGCCATTGACGAACAGATGCTGTATCTGACCTCGCATGGCGTGACGGCGACGGCAGATATTCTGGAGCATATGGCCGGGCAGATGCCGGGGCTGCATCGCATCTGGACCGACGTTTCTGACGGGCAGCTGGCGGCGCTGGCTGCTGAATTTCCGGGATTTCGGGCTCTGGCGGTGCTGACGGAAGCCGCCTGGCTGGCAGAGCAGAGAAAAACTTCCCGGTCATATGATGACATGCCGGTGTTCAGTGACCACTACAGGCAATGGGTGAGCAGCACGCTCACGCGGGGAGCTGAGCTGGAGCAGGACTGGCAGCGCTGCCGGAAAGGTGGCGATGTCGACGGGACCCCGGAGCTGCAGCAGTTGTGCCGGGCCTGGAAACAGGATGTGCAGGATTTGCTGGCCGCGCTGAAGGCTGATGCGCAGATTTTACCGTCGCAGCGGGCCAGTGTCGCGGCAGTTCTGCTGCCCATGATGGACCGCATCGTCAGCCCGTATGCGCTGCAGAACGACAGGAGTCAGAAATGAGCCATGACCGCCCGGTACTGTCCCTGAAGCGAAAAACGGTGACGCCGGAGACCGGCGATACCCCGTCAGCGATGCCTGCCCGCCATGCGGTGATACCGGTCGCCTCCGCCAGCCAGGTTTATCAGCAGAAGCGGGCGGCCCGGGAAGCATTTAATACCATTACTTTACATGTGAAAAGTAAGTTTCCTGTAGACACAGTGCAAGAATGTTTTGAAGCGTATACAGACAACTATAAAGATTTCCCACCAGACGAGCTGGTTAAGATGAACAATATTAATGTCCAGTACAATGACGATAAATTTGAGGAGGTTTTGAACTGGAGATTCGTAGGAGAAAATAATCACAAGGAAACTCCATCCGGTAAAAATGGAGTGGTTGTAAATAATAGCGGTAAAGGTGGCGAGATAGATTTTTACTTCAGATAGGAGAGCATACAACTGGTTGCGGGTTTTATATATGGGCTGTATTTGTCTGCATGGACACTGAACATGAAGGGTTCAGTTTAAATATCGAAAATTATTGTACTATAAGGCTTCCCCGGCATGTCAACGCCGGTATTTATGGTTTCTGTCTGCTATGGTGAAAGTAGTTAATACCCAGCAGTATATAATCAGTGCAAAAAATCAACCGTGCTAATTACTACCATCAATAAATAGGGTCCTGTCGTATCAAGACGATGCGGGTAATATTCTGCTTTTTGTTATATTACCTGACCCCGACTTTGATCCGGCTCGCCTGCAGAAGCCTGTATGATCCCTCTGATATCAATGAATAATGTATCTACTGGCATCTGGTGTACCTACTCAGCCTGTGTAGTCAGGTAACGGGAATAACCCTCTTATAGTACAATAATCCTCTGTCTCCAAACTGACCTCAACTAACAGAGAACAGTCCGGCTTCAGCTTCCTGCCATATATCGATCGTAATATTGGCCGGGCGGGTATTCGTGGAGCGTAGTCCCGCTGGAAAACCGTCTAGAATTCCAGATTCGCACTAACATCTCATTTTTGGCATTTATCTACAGGGCCAGCCTGATAATTTGTTTTGTATCAATTATCACCTGCGCTTTTTTGTTTTACTTCAGTTGTCTCCTTCATTCCTTAAAACCTGAAAAGGATTATTTATGAGAACAATACAGTCACCAGGTAAATATATCCAGGGGCCAGACGCACTGTCCTCCCTGAACGGCTATATCAAACCATTAGGTTCACGCTGGTTAGTCCTTGCAGATCCGGTGATGCAACAGCATCTGCACCGCTTTTCTGCTCAGGGCACTGACGAGCTGCATTTCCATACAGAGTTGTTTAAAGGGGAGTGCTCTCGCCAGGAGATTCAGCGTATCTCCGCGCTGGCTGAACGCCACCAGTGTGAGGGGATAATTGGTTTTGGCGGTGGAAAAGTCTTCGACACAGCCAAAGCGGTAGCCTTTTACCAGAACCTGCGATCGGTCATGCTGCCGACCGTTGCTTCCACTGATGCACCAACGAGTGCTCATTCGGTTATCTACACCGAAGATGGAGAGTTCGACCAGTATCTGTTCTCTCATTCCAACCCGGACATGGTGGTTGTTGACAGTACCATTATTGCCAATGCCCCGGCTCGCCTGCTGGTGAGCGGTATGGGAGATGCGCTTTCTACCTGGTTCGAAGCGCAGGCGTGTTATGAATCCCGTTCCACTAATATGTTTGGTGGGCAAACCACTCGCGCAGCGCTGACACTGGCTCGTTTATGCTATGACACGCTACTGCAGGAAGGCAAAAAGGCAAAAATAGCGGTGGAGCAAAAAGTCTCCTGCCGGTCACTGGAACGTATCATTGAAGCCAACACTTATCTCAGTGGCATTGGCTTTGAAAGTAGTGGGCTTGCTGCAGCACATGCCATCCATAACGGTCTGACCCTGCTTGATGACTGCCGCCGTTTCTTCCACGGAGAAAAAGTGGCATTTGGCACACTGGCACAGCTGGTGTTGCAGAACAGCAGCAATGCACAGATTGACGAGGTGCTGGATTTCTGTGTCTCCGTTGGTCTTCCAGTATGTCTTGAGCAGCTCGGCGTGACCGAAGATGTGCAGAAAAAAATGCGCCTCGTGGCAGGCAAAAGCTGCAGCGAGGGAGAAACCATTTTCAATATGCCATTCAGTATCACCACCGAAAACGTATACAGCGCCCTGATTATCGCCGACCAACTGGGACGTCAGAAACTGGGCCTGACCGCGCAAAAATAACCTCCTGTTTAGAGAAAACAAAGGTAATGTTATGAGTCAGTTTTTTATGAATCAGAAGGCAGACCTGGTCAGTGAAGCGCTGGACGGTATGTTATGCACCTGCCCTTCCAATAATCTGGCAATGCTTGATGCCGGACGGGATATTCGCATCGTGGTTCGTCGGGACTGGGATAAGCGCAATGTTGCGATTATTTCCGGCGGAGGCGCAGGCCATGAACCAGCACACGCGGGTTTTGTCGGCAGAGGTATGCTTACCGCGGCCGTCTGTGGCGACGTTTTTGCCTCGCCAAGTGTTGATGCGGTGCTGAGTGCCATCATTAACGTCACCGGCGATTCGGGCTGTCTGCTTATCGTCAAAAACTATACCGGCGATCGTCTTAACTTCGGCCTGGCGGCGGAGAAAGCGCGCAAACTTGGCTACCGTGTGGAGCTGGTCATGGTGCGTGACGACATTTCCCTGCCGGACAATCCACAGCCGCGTGGCGTGGCGGGAACGGCACTGGTGCATAAGATTGCGGGTTTCGTCGCCGAACAGGGGAAAACGCTTGAAGAGGTCACCGCAGCGGCACAGGATGCGATCACTAAAGTGGCAAGTATCGGCGTAGCCTTCTCCAGCTGTAATATTCCGGGAGAAAATCGTGGGGATCGTGTACAGAACGGCACCTGCGAACTGGGCATGGGGATCCACGGTGAACCTGGCGTAGAGACACTGCAATTCCAGTCCGGGGGGGAGCTGGTCAGCCTGATGGTGGACAAGCTACTGAGTGCAGCTGATAAATGCAGCAGCAAAGCGCTGCTGATAAACAACCTGGGTGGTTTTTCCGCGCTAGAAATGTCACTGCTGACGCGCGAAGTGCTTCGTTCATCACTGGCCGGTGACATTGAACTGCTGGCTGGACCGGCAACGGTCGTCAGCGCGCTGGACATGAAAGGCTTTTCTCTGTCGGTCATTTCACTGACGGATGCCCTGCGCGAAGCACTGCTGGCGCCAGTGGACGTGGCTGGGTGGCCAGCACTGGTCAGGCCCCATAAACCTGAAAGGGTAGTGGCAGCAAACCGAATTCCGGAACATCGCTTTGTCCCTTCCAGGAATGAGATAACCCAGAGTGTGCTGGCAACGATCTGCAAGACGTTAATCAGAGCTGAGTCTGAACTGAATGCACTGGACGTGCTGGTCGGTGATGGTGATACGGGTTCCACCTTCGCGGGTGGAGCCCGACGGATACTGTCAGCCCTGGAAAGCGGTCTGCTTCCTCTTGATAAACCCGACGATCTGATGATTGCTGTCGGAGAGCATCTGGCCACTGCCATGGGGGGTTCCAGCGGCGTACTGATGTCTATTATGTTCAACGCCAGTGGGCAAAAAATGGCTGAAGGAAAAACTTTGGGAGAATCAATTAGTTACGGCCTGAGCCGTATGCAGTACTATGGTGGGGCAAATATTGGTGACCGTACCATGGTTGATGCACTCAGCCCGGCCTTCTCCTGTATCATTCAGGGGGGGCGATTATCTGAGGTCGCCAAAGCAGCGCATACCGGTGCTGAGAGTACCTGCTCAATGGCTAAAGCTAAAGCCGGACGGTCATCCTACCTCAACAGCGATAATCTCGATGGTGTGAAGGATCCGGGGGCATATGCAGTTGAGCTTGTCTTTGCGGAGCTGAATAAAAGACTATCTTGAATATGGTCAGTAAATTCAGTGCATTACTAGTTTCAGGTGGCTGTAAAGAGCACTCGCTCAGACCTAAGCTGGCAGTTACGGGGTTTGAGGGCCAATAAAACGAAAACGTACGTTTATAATGTAATGCATTGTTAGTATTAGATTTTTATTTCCTTATGCTCAGAGGGACGAAAACTCACGCTAAGGGATTCTGATGATGCAATTATTAAAAAGGATCCATATGGGATCCTTTTTTTACCGCTGTCAACACTCTACCCAGCCCTCCGGTATTCCCCCTTATGATAAAACTGAGCAGCAGGCGGGCGATTTTCTGCTGCGGCCAGGCAGGGCGAATATTCAGCGGTCAGTTTGCAACCGGAGAGTGATATGCGGCACGCAAAGTGACTGGGAGGTAGGGGTTTGGGGAGTAACGGAACAGTAAACGCTGTTAAGCAGTCAATTTAAATGGTCATTTATCTGTTAATCAAAGAGTTATAAATACAGCAGCCCACAGGACTGCTGTCAGCCGGTGATTACGCTACAGCGATCGCCTCAATTTCTATCTTTGCATCCTTGGGCAACCTCGCGACTTCGATACAGGAGCGTGCCGGAAAAGGTGCTCCGTACTTTGTAAAGAAAGCCTCATAAACAACGTTCACAGCGGAAAAATCATTCAGGTCTTTCACAAATACCGTGGTTTTCATGATATTCGCAACAGTGAGTCCGGCAGCCTCAACTATGGCTCTGACATTCTCCAGAGACTGAAATGTCTGAACTTCTATCGCGGCTGACATCATGCCGGTAAGAGGATCAACCGGTATCTGCCCGGAGGTCATAACCATTTTTCCCGTGTTTACGCCCTGAACGTAAGGGCCAATCGCCGCAGGGGCATTTTTGGTACTGATAACAGTCATTACACTTTATCTCTCTGTAGTTACATAAAGGTGTTTAGCAGAACCAGCGAGCCGACCCCACTGATAACAACCCACACCAGCCCAAACCTGAAGCTAATCAACGTACAGATAATCGCGGCAATTACCTTGGGGTTGTGAAGATCAAACTCCATATGTGAATTAACACCCAGTATCTGAACGGTAATTATTGCGGGTAGAACTGCTACGGGAACAAAGCGAAGCGTCTTTTTCACGCGTTCACTCATATCCAGCTTTCCGGCTATTCCGATAAAGGAAAACCGGATCAGAAATGTTACTGCTGCCATTCCCAACGTCAGTGCTAAAAAATAGCTGTTACTCATGTCCGACCTCCTTATTCGCGAGCATAAGCTCCGTACTGGTATTCTCAGCGTTAAGCTTTCTTTCCTCTGCCAGATCCACAGCTAATCCAGCCAGTACGCCCAATAATGAAGCTACGACGATGCCCAGGGACCAGGGCAATACAACCAGTAATACTCCGGATACTGAGGCTACCAGAGCGGCAACCGTACAGGCCTGACTTTTAATCTGCGGCACCACAATAGCGATAAATGCGGCGACCATCGCAAAATCGAGGCCATACTTCTGGATATCCGGGAAAGAAGAACCGATGATTGCCCCCAGGAAATTCGCCAGTACCCAAAATCCCCAAAAAGTCAGCATGACTGAAAAATAGAAAAGATACTTATCGCTTTTGTTTTCATCCATTTCTTTGACAGTGGTAGCGTATACTTCATCTGTAAGGGCCCAGGACATAAAACATTTTTTAAAAAAAGAGGCTTCCCTTATTTTTCCGGCCATAGACGCACTGTATAAAACATGGCGAAGGTTTATCACAAAGGTGGTGAAAATAATTACGCCAAGGCTGGTGCCAGTTTTTAGCATATTTAACGCCAGCATTTGTGCTGAACCGGCAATCACAATACATGACCATGCGGTACTCTGCCAGACACTCATTCCCAGGCTTACGCTGAGCGCGCCAACGATAAACGAAAACGGGAAATCGCCAATACACAGGGGCATGACTGCGCTCACCCCCCGTAAAATTATCGCCTTTTTATTCATTATCTGTCTCCTGAACGGTTTTGCGGGCATAGACTCGACTGTGTGTCAGTGCAGCCTTTTCCGTCATGATGTGGATGATTTCCCTGTCAGTGGCGGGCATGGCTTTAACAACCAGCCGGCTCAGATTATCTATCGTTTGTTCCGCATTCTGACTCACAATCCCGTCGTGAGGGCTGACCTGTATTCCCTGCCGGGCCATAAGTACGGACCTGAATGCACTCATCGTGGCGGTGGAAACCTTCATGGCACAACTGTTGGATGCTCCGTCGCAGATGATCCCACTGACATCGCTGACCATATTAATGATGGTTGCCTGGATCACACCCAGATCGCGGGTGAACAGCCAGGCCATTCCTGCAGCGGCCCCCATTGCCGCAGTTGAGGCAGCACACAGAGCGGAAAGCCGCGTGTAGCGGGCATGAACAGAAATAGCAACCAGGTGGGATAATGCCAGCGCCCGGGTAAGTTCTTCCCGACTGCTTTTCAGCTCATCAGCAAGAACGACTACCGGCATTGTTGCCGCGATCCCCTGGTTACCTGAGCCAAAGTTAGACATGGCCGTCACCGCCGCACCTCCCATCCTGGCATCTGATGCGGCTACCGTGTTGATCAGTATGCGTGACAGAAGATCATCGCTCATCAGGCCCTGCCTGACAGTGGTAGCCAGTGTACCCGCGATATTCAGCCCATAAGGTCTTCGCTGGCCTTCCTGAGACAACGCAGCGTTAAGGCGACCCGCCTCCAGAATAAACTCAATCTTTTCAAGAGAAACAGCCGTTATAAAATTATATGCATCCTCAATAGAAAAACTTTGCGGAGAAGCTTCAGCGTCCTTCTCTTCCGTTTGTGATACCAGAGTCACTGGCTTTTCATTAATATAAAGTTCTTCAATACGGGTATGGCTTTTTTTTATAACCACCCGACAGTTGTTAACGGCCCCTGTTGCGGTAAGGTCGATATGGATAAAGTCGGGGGTATCCTGAGCGGAAATATTCACCCGCGCATTGTTGACCATTTCCTGTGCCTGCTTCGTTTGTTCGTCCGTGAGTCCCCTGAGGGTTTCGAGTCCTCTATCTGAGTCGCCTCCGTACACACCCACAGCCGCCGCCATTGCAACGCCTGTACAACAGGTACCAGGAATCGTGACCCCCATTGCGTTTTTATAAAGATTTTCAGAAATAAAGCCTTTAATGCTGATACAGGGCTCATTCAGGTATTTGCAGGCTGTGGCGGCAGCAAATGCTATTGCAACTGGTTCTGTACATCCCAGCGCTGGCCTGACTTCTTTTTTAAGCCATTGCAGAAAAACATCATCTTTTAATTCTGACATATCACTAACTCCAGTAATTCATTAATTAACTGAGGTTAGTATGAGGAAAAAATTAGAGAATGTTTTCCCAAAAAAGCAACACGCATAAAAAGGTTTTAGAAAAATATTCTCTTTTAGTGTTAATTTCGAAATGTAATTTTTTATTAACCTGTTTTGTTTTTATGAATAAAAACATATGGTTAATGATGAAGCTATTAATAAAGTAGTGATCCAGTTCACACTCTAAAGGATAGAAGTATTTTCTCTTGCCGTAGAGAACGATTTTCATTCTTGTGCAACCGAGAGATGCAATTTTGGAAAAACAATCGTTTAAATAGTCATTTTAAGTAGCCAAAAAACATCAGGCCAATTTACATCGCTGATTGCCATTTTTAGCCACCTCTTTTACGATAGCCAGATTAACTATACTCATTTTGGCCACAGTCCAGACTGGCTCCAGCCATTAGTCAGTAACCTACTGATTTAAAAAATTCTAGCCATTCTATTTAACCCGTTAACCGTTGTTATGGTTCCGTTGCTCCCCAAACCCCAGTTCCCCGCTGCAGGCCGGACAGACTGTCTCTGCCGGGGCGATACACCGGGTCTCACGTGGCAGCGTTGCCGGAAGCGGGTTGCGTGATGAAGTCCGCTCCCCTGAAGAGGGGCTGTCCACTGCCGGTGCGGTATCAGCTGGAACAGATGTGTCCTCCAGGCAGTCTTTTGCTGCCTTCAGGCGGGCTTCGAGCTCTGCCAGGCGTTTCTCTGCCTGCAGGATTTTATTTTCCAGCTTATTGCGGTCTTTCTCTGAACTTTGCCCGAACAGCATCCGGCGCAGCTTATCAAGCTGCGCTTTCAGTCGTTCGATTTCCTGTTCGGGGTTGTAAGCGGCAAGCCGCCAAAATTTTGAGAGGTTGTTGAAGGAAAATGATTAACTGGTGGTGATGCCCCTGCTGACAAGGCTTCCCGCTCTATCAAGTCGGCTTCTGATGCCTGAGTATCCCTTCTACAGAATTGAGAACCGTAACGTAAAGGGGAGCTTAATTGAGAATCAATCCGTACCATTCATATGATACGGTCAAGACAGGCTTTCAGTCTGCTTTTTGATGGTATCGCTCTGTTCGTTAAGCCACCCTCTTACGGACTCTAAAAATAGCAGGTGGCAAAAATATGGCGGCTTGCCGCTTACAACCCCTTACTGGAACCAGTCTAGATATCAGGGTTGTCCGCCGGAAAGACCGAAATTTCCGTGATGCATGTATGCAAGACCACGTCCTACAGGACGCCTTCCAGCTTTAAAAAGAGGTTTTCTTCATGAGTGTGACTATATTCAGGAAAATAAACGGTCGAATTGTTCCTATTATTGTTGATGAAGAACATGCGTCTGAATATTTGAAGGCGCAATATAAAAAAACGCCGAAACACCATGCCAGCTGTCGTAAATTTGATACAAATATTTCTTTTACTGTGCCTAATGCAATTTGTCAGAGTTGTGGCAAAGCTGTTTTTTATTACGAAAACTCACATGGATCACGCGTCCTGTTTGACTTTTTGGGGCCGCCCTGGCCCGTCCATCCGTGCTATAGTGCAGCTCGAATAACTGAAAGTAAAGAGAACCACGTTATTTCCCCGGGCTGGGAGCCCGTTATTGTTGACAGAGGCGTTATCACATCTAATGGAGGGCTACGTGTTCAGGGAGCGCTGGGAGTGGAAAATATAAGGTTTTTCTTTGAAGCATCTATTTTTTCAAAAATGAAGATAGACGTCAGTGATACATCCGGCCTGATTGTATTTGCTTCAAGAGACAAACAGAGAGTTCAGACACATACTGGAAATAAAATCTTCATGAGTCGCTATGAAGTCGTTCCTGATACGCGCGTTAGTGAAATTAATATACCACAAGACAGTCATGCTGCAGTTATAGAAACAAGGGACGGAAGTTTCACTATCGAAGTTATTACAAATGAAACTGTTGTCGCCAAATATGTGTTGTCACGGGAAACATATCTTAAATATTTTCTGAAAAATAAACAGTTAACAATAAAAACCATCTTTGATAAAGGTGAACGAATAGATAAAGCTCGTTCTGATTCACATGGAATGTTTATTACGCTTAATGAATTATCAAGCGATATGCATCCTTCGGGTTATGAACATAATAATGAGCGCAATTTTAGAGAAGAAACCTCACATTTAGTCGGCACTTTGATAATAAAAAACTTTGAAATAGTCGTTGATAAAAATGAAAGAATGACAGCTATTGTTAGCGGTAGTTTAAATAAAGAATTTAGAGTTACGTATGTTTTATCTGATAACTCTCAGGTTAATGAAGCTTTTAATATATTTGGCAAAAAAACATCACCTGGCTCGAAGAATAAATGTTTCGTAAGAGACTCTAAGGATAATATAACGCTGGAGGTACCTGTTGGTGAAGATAAAATAGTCGAATTTAACGTACGTTATGTGAAAAAAAGTATTGCTGATAAAATGATTAGGTTGAAATCAGAAATCAATAGTGCAGAAAATAAAAAAACACTTGTGATTCATAAAAAAAAGAAAACCCTTCCTCTGGAAAATCATATTGACAGACTAGGAAAAACAATTAATTCATCAATGGCAGATGCTTTTATTAATGCCAGAAAAAAATAGTATGATTGATTACTCGGCTTCAGGAGGCGTTTCTGCCAGACCTTTGCGGAGAAGATGCAACAACAGAGAGACGCGCCGGTGAGTGCGTTCGGGGATATCTGGAGGCAGGTTATAGCGCAGTGTGTAGAGCTTGCCCTTGTCATTGAAGAAGTCGATAACAAGCACAGGCAGCTGATTGCCTGAACTTTTCCGGTAACTCAGTAATATTTGCGAGGTGCCCAGTTTCATTCGCACGGCCATAACCGTGCTGGCCACAAATTCCGGGTACAGACTGTAATCTTTTGGGGCTGCGATGACTTGCATGCTGATTACCTCAGCTCGCCAACTTTCAGGGAGGGGCCAGCCCTTTCGGGCTGGCGGTATTCTGCAAAGGGTGCCGTGAAACCACGCCAGACAACCACCGATTGGGCGGAGCGAACTCCGCCCAGCGGTTTAGCCTCTGACTTCGTAATTCAGCAACGCCACCATGACCGTATTTCCCTGTTGAACACGGATTTCACACAGTGAACCGCGCACCATCCAGGTGAACACCAACAGCGTTAAACACAACACTATCAGGCTATAAAACACCAGCTTTCGTGACATTGTCTTGAACCTCCGAAGTGAAGAGGCTAAGATAATGTTGTCTACGCATTACATTGAGCCTCAGGTTGATTGATAAAAAAATCACTTGGGGCTTTTTGCTGTCTGCTACCTGCCGAAGCCTGAAGCAGACGGCTTCAGGCACCCGACTGAATATTAACA